>Ga0265293_10001261_pt1 | contig 55873 bp, 42 predicted proteins | sample Munlanlewell138R_FD_192505 | JGI IMG/M metagenome (GOLD analysis project Ga0265293, IMG submission 192505) | Leachate microbial communities from a municipal landfill in Southern Ontario, Canada - Leachate well 138R | ecosystem: Engineered > Solid waste > Landfill > Unclassified | place: Canada... | reverse complement strand
CAGGCTTGCGTTCGATTGCGCAAATCTAGTCTCATTGAGCCATCAACTCGCAAAACACTTAGTTTTGCTCGTTTCGGCTCCCCCTCCGCGGGGACACCCCGCGACGCCCCGTCCAGTTTTTGGCGAAGCATGACTTTGCGGCTGCCCTGGGGCTCCAGCCCACGTAACGCTCCCACAAACAGAAGCTGGGTTTGGGGCGAATTTCAATTTCAAAGAACAATGAGGCTTTTCTTAGCAAGTTTGATGCGGTTTCTAGGAGATAAGAAGAAAATAAGAAAATAAAAATCTCTTTTCTTTGCCATTTTGAGCCTAGTTCTAGGATGCAAGGAGTGCGGCAAGGGAACGACCTAGAGGTCGTGACCGCGCCAAACGACGCAGCCGACGACGAAATAGGCCAAAATGGCAAAGAAAAATTGGCTCCAAGAGCGCTAGCCCTTGTAGCCCCAAAGAATCAAAGTTTCCCTAAGCGATTTGTTTGATGCATAAAATTCGGCTAAACTGTAAAATATTAGCATTTACATTATGTTAAATGCATTTCCAGGAATATTCTATGATAGATGTAGCGATTATTGGTGCAGGTGTTTGTGGTTGCGCGATTGCGCGCGAGCTAGCGCGACTTGATATCCATTGCGTTCTCATTGATAAACACGCCGAAGCGTCGTTTGGAACGAGTAAAGCAAACTCAGGCATTGTCCACGCGGGCCAGCATAGCCCCAACCATATGCTAAAGGGCCAACTCGTGGTGAAGGGCAACGCTGCTTTTGACCAGCTTAGCGAGGAACTAGGCTTCTTGTTTGAGCGAAATGGTGAGTTACTTATTGCACGTAGCCATGCCGACATACCAGAACTAGAAAGGATGAAAAGACTAGGGGAAGAAAAGGGGGTTTTAGGACTTGAAATTCTAAACAGTGAAGCGCTACGAAAGCTCGAGCCCAACTTGTCGCACGATATTGTCGCCGCGCTACACGCGCCGAGCGCTGGCGTGATTAATCCCTTTGAGTACTGCTTTGCGTTACACGAAAATGCGGTCAATAACGGTATCGTCTTTATGCCCAATACCGAAGTTTTAGGGCTAAAGAGCATAAAAGACGGACTGCGAATTGACCTTCAACGTGATGGTAAAAATGAATCCATTGAAGCGCATTTTGTTATCAATGCAGCTGGCGTACACGCAGCTAAGCTAGCGTCGTTTCTTGGTGAACCTGGCTTTAGTATACACCCAAGAAAGGGGCAGGAATACCTATTAGATCGCGCCGCAACAGGCGGCCCAAAGCGACTTATTTTCCCCCTACCTAGCGCAGAATCTAAAGGGATCTTGATCATTCCTACCGTAGACAATAACATTATACTTGGCCCCACCGCCGAGAACATTGACGATTTCTACGATCTCAGCACTGATCGCGCTGGTCAACAAAAAATATTCGATTCCGCTCGCAAAACTTGCCCAAACTTGAAACCGCTACAACCCATTGCGCACTATGCGGGCTTACGCGCAGTCTCGAATACCGACGATTTTATTATCGGCACTACTAAGCACAAAGGCTTCATCAATGTTGCGGGGATCCAGTCGCCTGGGTTAACGGCAGCTCCCGAAATAGCAAACATGGTCGTTCGCATACTTAAAGATGAAGGCTTAAGTGCCAAGCCGCGCATGAGCTTTAACCCCATACGAAAGCACTACCCGCGTGTTTTCCGCTCTAGCCTAAAAGAGCAACGTGAGCTCATAAAAAAAGAACCTCGCTATGCTGACATCGTTTGTCGCTGCGAAACGATTTCGCGCGGCGAAATAGAAGATTCTATTGATGCAGGCGCGAGAACGCTTGATGGTATAAAGTTTAGAAGCCGCGCTGGCGCAGGACGGTGCCAGGCTGGTTTCTGTACCATGCGATGCCTCGAAATTCTTGCCCAAAAACGCAATGTACCCATCGCCACTTTGTGTAAAAACGACGATGGTTCTTGGATTTTACTAGATAGATAGCTCTTTCTTAAGAACGTAGGGCGCATCAAAGTGGGGCAGCCCCCACAAGGTGAAAACAATGTTGAAGCACGAAAAACACGAAGAATTCTTTTTTTTAAGGGTGTTATAAGATTTAGGGTGCCGCATTCCCCCAACGGGGTTCGTAGCCCCCGTAACACCACACAGAGAGCTGGGTTTGGGGCGGTAGCCCCAATTAATCAGATTTATACCTAAGATGAAAAGGCTAATCTAGAAAGAACAAGAAAAACTAAAGAGAATTATGGCACAAATTAAAGACATTATTAGCGCTTTTAACGAAGCTTTCCCCCCCAAACTCGCCGAGACTTGGGACAACGTCGGTTTGCAAATTGGTGATCCCAATGCCTCAGTTCAAAAGGTATTGCTCTGCTTGGAGCTGACGCCACGCATTGTACAAGAAGCCATCGACTGCGCATGCGGCCTAGTCATAGCTCATCACCCTCTTATTTTTAAGCCACTACTCGCCGTAACGCGTCAAGACCCTGTGGCAAGCATGCTTATGGACATGCTCGAAGCGGGCATCGGGCTCTTTGTTGCTCACACAAACTGTGACGCGGGCACGAAGTCGATTTCGCAGTACTTAGCTCATTCGCTAAAACTTAAACGCCAACGTTTTTTATTGCCAAAAAAGCATAATACTGCATATAAACTCGTTCTTTATACGCCAGAATCGGACTCAGACCGCGTAGTTGACGCCTTACACGACGCAGGCGCGGGCAGAATAGGGAACTATCACCACGTGTCCTTTCGCGCTAAAGGTACAGGGCGATTTAGCAGCACTGAGCATGCAAAGCCAGCCATCGGAAGTGCTGGCTCCAGCGAAAGCGTACGCGAAGAGAAGGCTGAGCTCATCGTCGACGATAAACACCTTCATGCCGTCATTGACGCCCTCTACACGCAGCACCCCTACGAGGAGCCCGCCTTTGATCTCTATCGTCTCGAAAACAAGGTCAACGGCATAAACGACCAATTTGGCTATGGGTGCATCGGCGAACTCGATGCACCCCGTTCATTGGCAGCTTTTATCACGGAGCTTAAATCTGCATGGATGCTCAATAGTGTTCGTTTTTGCGGTGACAGCGCTGCTTTGGTTCAAAAAATTGCCATTCTCAACGGCTCTGGCGCAAAATTCCTACTCGACGCAAAGGCTGCAGGCGCTGATGTCTTCATCACTGGCGACTGTTCGCATCACGACTTTGACGGTGCGCTACGTTACGGCATCTCGCTGATCGACGCAGGGCACTACGAAACCGAACGATGCGTCGTTGACGTTTTTGCCGACGTTTTACAGTCACATTGCGCAACACGCGAACTCTCGGTGCTAAAATCTGCATGCATGCAATCCCCTATGCACGCGGGATAAGCAAGATATTTTCTTAGATTCACTTCGTCTTTTTTTGTGGCGGAAGCTGCCGCCTACGCCGCAAGCCGCCCGAGCGCGGTTTCGCAGCTGTCTTTAGGGGAGGGGACAGACTGCGACGCCCCGTTTCGTTTCACCTCAAAGCAAGGTTTACGCCTTTTTACACTTTGCTCAAGTTGCAATTACCCAGTCTTAAAGGTCATGACATGTTAAATCAGCTAAAAAATACTTATGATCTCGTTGTCATTGGTGGCGGTCCCGCTGGTATGGCGGCTGCGATTTCGGCGCAAGAAGCTGGTATCGAATCCATCCTGATTGTGGAACGTGACGACGATTTAGGGGGGATACTCTTGCAGTGCATACACGCTGGTTTTGGGCTGCACGTATTTCGCGAAGAATTAACGGGGCCTGAGTACGCGCATCGCTATTTAATGCGCGTGATCGACGAGGGTATTGACTACGTCACACGCTGCTTTGTTACCGATGCATTTACAGAAAGTGGTTCCACGCCAATTCATCATTTGCAGCTGAGATCGGAGCGCTTTGGTCTTGCAGAGATCACGGCAAAGGCCGTTATTTTAGCCATGGGCTGTCGCGAGCGCACTCGTCAAGCCATACATATTCCAGGTTCTCGCCCCTCGGGCGTTATGACAGCGGGGCTCGCCCAAAAGATGGTGAACATTCATCACAAAATGCCGGGAAAACGTGTGGTTATACTGGGTTCTGGCGATATTGGACTTATCATGGCAAGACGTTTGGCTCTCGAAGGCGCCGAGGTTTTGAGCGTATACGAACTTATGCCCTATTCCAACGGTTTGACGCGTAATATTGTACAGTGCTTGGAAGACTACGACATTCCATTGCATTTGCAAACCACCGTTACGCGAATCTATGGTTCAAAGCGCCTTGAGTCCGTCGATGTGGCACCAGTCGATGAAAACGGAGCGATCATCAGTGAAAAGACTCAAAATATCGCCTGCGACACCTTGCTATTATCTATTGGATTGATCCCCGAAATCGAAATTGCGCGCATGTTTGGCTGCGAGATTCACCCCACGACCCAAGGGCCTAGCGTGAACTCTTCCCTAGAGACTACAACTGCTGGCGTATTTGCTTGCGGTAACGTGCTACATGTACACGATCTTGCCGATAATGTTAGCCTAGAATCCGAAAGAGCGGGTAAAAATGCGGCTGCATATTTACAAGGCAAAAGAAAATTCGACGATATTAAGCTAGTACCAGGCAACGGTGTTCGTTACTGCGTGCCGCACTCATTGCGACGTGGGCAAGATCAAATCGTAAGCTTACGTGTTACAAAGCCTATGCAAAACATCAGTTTGCGCCTCGGCAATGTGTACGAGCGAAAAATCGGGCTTGCCATTCCTTCCGAAATGATTCATCTCAAGGTGCCAGCAAGTAAACTTGAAGCGCATAGTGAAGAGAGCATCGTTTTAGAGAGCTTTGAATAAAAAAGGAGCCTCTCCCTAGGGCAAGCGCAAAGCTCTATGTCGGTCAAAAACTGGACGGGGCGTCGCGGGGTGTCCCCGCGGAGGGGGTAGGCGCAAACCCGCGCACAGCGCGAGGTTGCGACGTAGGGGGAGACTTCCCCCACAAAAAAATAGCCTTGAAAATTATCAATGTGACGACTTTGCGCTTGACTTGCCCCCCCTCCTTTTATATCGCTAACAAAAGATAAATGCTTTTAAGCTTTCTAGGCTCTAGCCAACGAGCTCAAGGGCTGAGAAGAAGAAAGCGATTTCGACGGCAGCAGTTTCGGGGGCGTCGGAACCGTGAACGGCGTTGTTTTGAATGGATTTGGCATACTTTTTACGAAGTGTGCCAGCTTCAGCTTTCTCGGGGTTGGTGGCACCCATGAGTGTGCGGTATTTCGCGATGGCGTCTTGGGCTTCTAAGCACATAACGATGATGGGGCCAGAGGACATGAACTCGATGAGTTCGTTAAAAAAGGCTTTCCCTTCGTGTACGGCATAAAAAGCAGCGGCTTGAGCAGGGCTTAAATGCAGGCGCTTCATAGCAATTGGCTTTAAATGCTCTTCAATATCAGAAATAATTTTACCACTTAAATTCGCCTTTACAGCGTCGGGTTTAATAATACTCAATGTTCGTTGAATCATCGATTACTCCGTGTCATAGTGTGTTTGGCGCCTAGAATGAAGGCGCGCTTGGTTTTGGACACTTAAGAGGAACTTGTCAAGTATGACACAGAGGCGCTTTTCTAGAATGGGTGAGAAGGAGGAGTGGGAGGATACGCTAAAGCGAGTGATAGAAAACTCTATTTGGCGTAAAGCACCGCTCTTTAGACGGCGTAGCCTTATTTGGGCGCAAGTCGCGGGAAAACATGGACTTAAAATGACTTCGCTTGATTCGGCAAAAAAAGATATATGGCGAATTTTATGCTCTGTTTCAGAGGATGTGTCGTATATTAATGAAAACGAACAGAGCATTATTGTAGATCTGAACGAGGAGCTCAATCGCCACGGCATGGCGCCCGTGCGGGTATTGCGTCTATGTTTTGGCTACGTATAGATTGGAGAGTGGGGAAATACGCAGTTGCGTGTTCATTCGCGAGGCTTACGAGTGTATCAACGATTAACGCACAGATGGCTACAGCGAGCGGAGCGAACGCAGTCAAAACGAAACGCAAGGCATGAAAATTATGACAAAATGCGCAATATAGGCTAATGTTTTTGCGACCCAGCAAGAAGTTTTGGGGGTCAGCGTTAAGAAGAATCTGATGCATGTAGAAAAGTCAGAAAATAGCTAGCGAAAGTAAGGAAGGCTATCCAAGCTAGTTTAAACTCAGTCAAAAATTAAATGAGGCTTTTTTAGCAAGAAAGAGACCTTTGCACGGCTAGAAATTGTGCATTTAATTTTACAAATCCGATACAGTTTTAAACAAAATGAGACATTTTTTAGAGAAGCATAAGTTAGTAATGCTAATTAAATAAGACAGGTAGGATATTAAATGACATATTATTCGAAAAGTGCTTAAAAGAGTGCTTTCTTAGTGCCACAGCCGTCCAGGCTGTGGCCGCTTCGCGCGCGGCCTCAGCCGCGACCAATCGCTGACATCCATGTCGCGATTGAAGGGGAGGGGGGTAGGGGGGGAAACATCTTTTCTTTGGCACAAAGAAAAGGGTTTCCCCCCGTGCAAAGCTCTCAGAGAGATATTTTTCTTAGCAAGTTTGATGCGCATTCCAGTTTCAAAGAACAATGAGACTTTTCTTAGCAAGTTTGATGCGCATTCTAGAGCGGGGTTTGGGGCAGCGCCCCACCGATAAATCAGAGTTTCCCTATAGTTTTTGGGGAGGCAAGGAGTGTTATGGGCGAGGAAGCAAAACCTTTAAGCTACAGTATGCAGCAACTCTTGCGGGCGATGTCAGATAAAGAGGCCAGTGACTTACACATTACAGCGGGCTCTCCTCCGCAGCTTCGTTTAAATGGTGACTTAGTGGCTCTGCCGCTACCAGAGTTGGGCTCAAGTGAAGCAAAGACCTTGTGTTACAGCGTGATGACGGAGTCGCAGAGGGCGAGTTTTCAGACACAGAATGAGATTGATTTCTCTTTTGGTATTCGGGGCGTGGCGCGTTTTCGAGGAAACGTATTTAGGCAACGCGGTTCGACTGCTGGTGCGTTTCGTTTAATTCCCTCAAAGATTCGCAGTTTTGAAGACCTAGGGCTACCACCCATCATACAGCAACTTGCCGAGCGTCCGCGTGGTTTAATTTTGGTTACAGGCCCAACAGGATCGGGTAAATCTACGACTTTAGCGTCGATTATTGATTATATTAATCGCAGTTTTAACAAGCATATTATTACCATAGAAGATCCTATTGAATATGTGCATGAAAATAAATCGTGTATTGTAAATCAACGCGAAATAGGTAGTGATACGCAGAGCTATCACAATGCGATGCGATATATACTACGTCAGGATCCTGATGTTGTATTGTTAGGTGAGCTTCGCGATCTTGAGTCCATAGAAACTGCGCTAACATTAGCCGAAACAGGTCACTTGGTTTTTTCGACCTTGCACACTAATAGTACGGTGCAAACGATAAATCGTATTATTGACGTTTTCCCGGCTCATCAGCAGGAGCAGGTGCGTTCACAATTATCTTTTGTGCTTGAAGCGGTTTTGTGCCAGCAGTTGCTGCCCCGTATGGACGGGAGTGGTCGCGTAATGGCGCTCGAAATCATGGTGAGTACAGGCGCTATACGAAATCTTATTCGCGAGGAAAAGGTGCATCAAATTTACTCACAACTTCAGGTAGGGCAGAAGAAGAGTGGTATGTTAACCTTGAACCAATCATTGTTAAATTTGTACAATCAACGCATTATTAGTTTAGACGACGCAGTCTCGCGTTGTAGTGATATTGTGGAGTTTCGCTCATTATTAGGTGCGGAGAGCAGGTTTATTCCTTAAACTTTGTTCATGCACACTATTAGTTGTTATATCTCTTCCCGTTGCGGGGGCGTTACGGGGGGCTTGGCCCCCCGTTTTGGGGGGAGCGAGAAACCCGCGCGTAGCAAGGGGTTCGCGCGCGGGGGGCTCGGCCCCCCGTATAAAAAAATAATAAGGATGTACTATGCCAGTATTTATATATGAAGCCAAAACATCGAGTGGTCAGATACGACGCGGCGAAATGGAGGCAGCTCGCGCGGAAATAGTGGAGCAGAGAGTGCAGAATATGGGGCTGGTGCCCTTGAAAGTGCGCGCGAAACCCAAAGAAATTTTATTAAAAATCCCAGGTACAACGGGTGTTACAACACGAGATTTGGTCATTTTTACACGTCAGCTATCGACCATGATAGACGCGGGTTTGCCAATTGTACAAGCTTTAGAGTTATTAGCATCTCAAGAACCGAATCCACATTTTAAAATAATACAACGCGATATAAAATTATCGGTAGAGTCGGGTTTAACATTCGGAGAATCGTTGAGAAAACACCCACGAATTTTCGATAGCTTGTATTGTTCGTTGGTTAGTGCAGGCGAGGCAGGAGGTGTGTTAGATGTTATCTTGTCAAGACTGTGTGTACAAATTGAAAAGTCAGAGAAGATAAAGAAAAAAGTTAAAGGTGCGATGACTTATCCTGTAGCAACATTAGTAATATCTATATTAGTAGTTATTGTAATGTTATGGAAAGTTATACCTACATTCCAAGACATGTTCTCTTCTATGGGCGGACAGTTACCAGGAATAACACAAACTGTCATTGATATGTCAGAGTGGTTTGGCGAAAATATTATTATTATATTTTTAGTACTCATAGCTATTCCTGTTACATTTAAGTTGCTGCTGCGGCGTTATGCATTTCGCAAAGCTGTACATAATTTGTTATTACACTTACCGATGTTTGGCTCACTTATACGAAAAACCGCGGTCTCAAGGTTTACGCGAACAATGGGAACCATGTTGAGCTCGGGGGTGCCGCTGCTGGATGGGCTTAACATCGTTGCGCAATCGGCGGGAAACTTGGTCATTGAAGAGGGGATATTGTTTGTGAGAACAAGGATTTCGGAGGGCGCAACGTTAGCAGAACCTTTGCAAAGCTCTGGGATTTTCCCTGAAATGGTGGTACAAATGATACGAGTCGGCGAGGAGACCGGGGCTTTGGACGTGATGATGACAAAGATTGCGGACTTTTATGACGACGAGGTCGATGCAACGGTAGGAAATATTACACAGATGATCGAGCCCTTAATGATGGTGTTTATTGGAGGTATCGTCGGCGGATTGCTCATTTCTATGTATTTACCCATCTTTACCATGGGAGATGCGCTTAAGGGCTAGTTTCTGCTTTTGTGTACAGTAGGGGGTTTGGGTATTGCTGTGAGTACATCGCGTGCGTAGCACTTTTTAACCATACGAGGAGACGCCCAATGAGTGTGTATCAAATTTCGCCTTACGCGCTTGAGAAAGATTTTCGGGAGTTCTTTGATCAAATCGGGCGTCATATTGACGATATTACGACGCGTTTGCTTGGAACTGAGATATCGCTAGCCAATATACCAAAGCGTTATGGAGCACATATAGCGCCTTATGCTTTCGCGGGAAAGATCCTTTTGTTGCTCGATTTTGCGCGTGGAAGCCAGAGTTTGAGCCGCGAGTTTGTGGAGGCTGCGCTGCAAGACTATGCGTTCTTACTTGGTGCATCTGCTGGCGCTAGCGAGCCTGTGCCCATCGACTGGGAGGCGCTTAAGGCGAGCCCTATTGCGCGAGTACTTTTGGCGGCAACGGCGCGTTTAAAGCTCAACGAAAATGCGCAAATTAGCGCCCATGAATTGTTTGCATTGACGGGCTTTAGTTCTGATAGAGCAAAGGCGCGGGGTTTGGAGGCGAGCGAAGTTGGAGGGCAAAGTTTGTATGAAGCTGCGGCGGTAAGACGTATTTTGGAGTTCATCACCGAAGACGCGGATTTACTGTAACTTAGACTTGGGGATGAAAGATAGCACACAAAACGGGTTCTAAGGGCGCTAGTCCATAGCTGGGCTTTAGGTCGCGAGCTTCTATGAATCAGAGGGGGGGGGAATAATTTTTGCCCATTCGTACTTGATAATTTATGATTATTTTTCTAGACTGACCTAGGAAAGAGTGAAACCACAAGTTTTAACGTGATAAGAGGATGATATGCGTAGTTTAAGCTTTGGATTTTTCGTAGGTCTAGTTTACATATTTATTTTTTCAGCATGTAGTAGCGATACAGTTTTTAAAACTGGCGAGTTATGCTCTTATAGCGATGGCAGCGATGTGGAGCAGCAAGTACAGTGCGCGGATAACGAAGTATGCTGTAGCGATGGCTGTAAGAACTTGAGCGTAGACGGGGCGAACTGCGGTAAGTGTGCAAGGCAGTGTCCAGATGGCTATCACTGTGCGGACTCCGATTGTGTATTGAATGTAAAAACGTGCAACGGTGTGGAGCTGGATTTAGCACAGCTGAATTTAGCGGATTGCGAGCGTTGCATGCCAAAGTGGGGTAATTGCAATGGGTCGTGGGAGGATGGTTGCGAGGTAGATTTGCGTAAAACCGCGCTACATTGTGGGGAATGCGGGCAAGCGTGTGAATCGGGGCAGGGCTGCCGAAATGGAAGCTGTACCGATGTATTTAGCTGTGATTGGCCGAATCGTGTGTGCAAAGTAGGCGAGGAATTGCATTGTATTGATGTTAATAATGATGTGAATAACTGCGGAGTCTGTGGTCTGCAATGTGCACAAGTAGACGGGGTAAGCGCGGAATGTGAGAATGGGAATTGTGTGTATCAATGTGAAGTTGGCGAGAACTGTGCTCCTCCTGGTTATGAGCCCGTGTGCATACAAACGCAGACGGCGGAACACTGCGGGGGCTGTGCTAAGCGATGTTCAACGGCACTTCACAACACGGAGTCTGCAAGTTGTAATGCTGGTATCTGTGAGATAAGTTGCAAGCCCATGTTTGGTGACTGCGATGAAAACCATGAGAATGGTTGTGAACAATCGTTGCGCTTTGATCAAAAGCACTGTGGGGCATGCAACAGTGACTGTAAATCGCCCGGCGTGTGTATTGAAGGCTCTTGTTGTGTTCCCAACTGTAGCGGAAAAATATGCGGCGACGACGGCTGTGGTGGTATTTGTGGGGAGTGTGCATTGGGCAAAATTTGTAATACATCGGGCACAGCTTGCGAAGCTAATATAGAAAATGTTGGATGTGCGGACAAAACGCGTGAAGGTTATCTAGATATAGGGGTTTACGACAAGATTGCTGCATGTGGTGGAGCTTGGACTGTCCCTGGTATCCATCACAATGAAGGGCCTAGCTGCAATAGACAGGCGGGCAATGATGGCAATAATCGCATGGGCGAAGACTGCAATGTTGAGGATTTGTGCGCAGAGGGCTGGCACGTTTGTTTGGGGCGAAATGATTTGCGTAGTCGCACGACTTTGGGTTGTGGAAACATAATGCAAGGAGTTCACGCGGGCACCTTGGCCTTCTTCTTAACGCGGACATCATCGACAGGAAATCATAGATGTGCTCCCGACACCATCGGGCAGCCTATTAATAATAATGACATCTTTGGCTGCGGAAATTTAGGCTACGAGTTAAAACTCGCGGGTCAAGAAGTCATTGATTTATGTGACCCTTTAACGCGTGCATCGCACAATGTTTGTTACACCTTACAAACGCCAGAATATTCTAGGGATGTTTGGGACTGTGGCGATCGAAATGTTTCTGATGATACTATCAATGAAGCGGCAATCGTTGTTAAGAAAGATCCCGATAAGTATGGTGGCGTCCTTTGTTGTATGGACCACTGTAAAACGGACAAGGACTGCCCAAGTGGCCAGTATTGCGCTCATAAAGTTTGCGTTGAGTGCCGTGAAGACTCGCATTGCCCAGGCACACAAACTTGTAAGGGTTTTTACTGCAAATAAGCGACGAGTTATGAAGCTCAGCCCTTTCGCAGGTTTTTTCGATCTTTTTGTGGGGGGCTTCGCCGCCCCTACGCGCAAGCTTCCCTCAAAATTCGTTAATTCGCACCATATTTTATGCGTCGTTTTGGCTATTCGCCAAACCAACGCATAAAATGTGCTCATTAACGACTTTTGGAATGCATGCCATCCATGGCATGCAGCCCTATGGGCCGCCTACGGCGTTCGATTTCGACTTCCTTGTCGAAATCCTGGGTGATCTTGCGCTACCCCCCAGAAGCATGTTTTGCTATTGGTCGTGGCGTCTATCTATGGAAAGCCAGGCGAGGGTTCGAAATAAGGCCATTAAAATCAATATTTTACACACAAAAGCGGGTTCCAAGGGCAATAGCCCTTAGCGCGCTTTGGTGCTGAGCGCCAGAAATAGATGAGATTATTCTAAGTTCGCAGTTCAAACATTCCCAATACCTCGACATGCAAGGTTTGGGGAAGCATATCGAAGGCTTCGAGTCGCGTTAACTCTAAGATGGGGCTAAGGGCGCGTGCGTTTTGCGCAAAGCTTTGTGGGTTACAACTCATGTAGATAAGGCGCGTAGGGTTTTGGCGTAGTTGATGTATGACCATGGGTGACAAGCCTTTGCGCGGTGGGTTGAGGAGTATGACGTTTGCTCTCTCAAAACTTGGCCAATAGTTTTGTAAATCCAAAGTTTCGAACTGTGTGTTGAATTTGTCATTTTTTGCCGAGAGCTTGGCTTGCTCAATGCTTCTTGCCGACAGTTCAGCGCCGTACAAAGATTTTTGTACATCGATATTCCTGCCCATGGCGCCAGACCCACAGTAAAGATCCCAAACGATACGGCATCTTCCCGCCCATTGTCTTGCTTTTTCGTAGATCTTGGAGGCAATATCGGAGTTTAACTGAGTAAAGTTTGACGCGCTAAGCTCGCTGTACACTCGCCCGAGCCGCTCTGGGAGGCATTCTTTTCCCCAAACGCTGATGCTCGGAGCGATGCGCATAGCGTTGTTGTGGCTATCGTTAACACTGTAACTTATACCTTTAATCGCAGAGTCTTTTCGCAGTCTTTGGCATAAGTCCTCAAAGCTCGCCGGCGGCTTTGCAGCAAAGACGAAGTCGAGTAGCACGTCGCCATCTTGGTTAGCAAAAGCAGATATATAGCGCAAACCGGCTGGTTCTGGCCATACGGGAATTTGCACAGCATTGAGTAGGAAAGCTAGGCTAGGGAGCAGTACGGAGAGTTCGTTGCGCAGCACCATGCAGCTTGAGAGGGCAACGACGTCGTGGCTTCTGGCGGCATATGCCCCGATAATGATTTTTCCGCGCCGCGTTTTACCCACCACCCAGTCGCTGCGGTTTCGGTAGTGCAAATTTCGAGGAGACTCGTGGTAGGGTATATTTTGAATATGTATAATTCCTGCGTCTTTTAGAGCATTGTGTACGCTTTCTAGCTTGTGCTTAGCCTGCAATTTTGCATCCATGTGCATAAGCGGGCATCCAGCGCAGCGTCCTCGTTGGGGAGCCTGATGTGGGCAAGGAACTTGCACATGGTGAGGTCCAGGGCTTACGCGCTTCATGAGTTTTGCCCATGCGAGCGGGTGGTGTTGGCTTTTGGCTTGTATTTGGAAGAGTACGCAGTCACCGGGTAGAGCGCCAGGAACGGAGATTTTTGTGTTATTCTCGACAATGCAACCGCTGCCATCAGGCATAAGCGCAGTAATTTCACCTTTTAATACTGGGTTCATGTCCTTGTTCACAGCTTATAGTATGAAGGGTATAATGGCCTTTGGCTTATGTTCTTGGAAATCCACGGGGAAGCGCTCTTGGTAGCTTTTGTTGAGGCGAATGGCGCGGGGAGCTAGGTTCGCGAATGTCCAAATGAAAAAGACTAACCCTGATAGTGAGTACGTTAGGCAAGCAAAACCCAGCCACTCGATGCACTCGCCGAAGTAGTTTGCCGATGAAACTCGCTTAAACCATTTGGCTTTGGGCATGTAATGATTGTTATCGCCGGGCTTACGCAAGTTGCGGATAATGGCGTCGGATTGAATATTGATCCACATGCCGCATAAAAAGATGGCAAAACCGATGATAAATAGCGGGCTAGTCAACCAGTTGGCGTTGTAATAGTTTTCGGGCGCTATATAAAATAGCCAGCCACCTTGTAAAAAGGCGTTAATAGTGTTGAAGCTTGCTCCCATTAAAACAATGCTAATGGGCATGCGTGATTTACCACGCATTAAAAGAGGGAATACGAAGGTACGATGTAAATAGTGCAGTTGGAAGATAAGAAAGAAAACGATAAAAACAGAACTTTGACTGCGTTCAGAGTATAGAAACAAAATACTAAAAATAGCAAGAACAGGAAATTCCATCAAGAACCAGCCGACTTTGTTTGGGATGCAGGGTCCCCAAGTTTTACTGCGAAAAAAACCGTATGCTGCATCAATTTTAAAGAGTGCAAAAAAGACGACAAGCGCGAGTAGCAGCATAACCATAAGTGCGTAATTAAAAAGCGTAGTGACAGAGAACATATAAAATAGCAGTGTTTAAAAAGTAGTTTTTAGTAGGCTAAGATTTTAATTTTTAATAAGCGAAAGAAAAGGCGCTAAGCCTATGAAGCCAAGCGCCGTAAAGGTGAATAAGGGGTGTTTTTATCCTTCTTTTGTCGACCAGATAACGTACGCAATAGCAAGGGCAGAATTAGAGTATACCTCGTCTTGTACGCCGTAAAGGATGATCGCATTCTGGCTAGGATCGTATTGCCAACCTTTAGTAGAACTTTGCGGTAATTCAATCACAGTACCATTTCGTCTTTCTATACTTACGCGTATCGTCGATGCAATGGGGTAACCTTTAAGTGGGTGTGATGCTACGCGACCGACTGCATCCGAAATAATTTCTGAAACGGTTGTTTCGTAGTTCGTAGAGCAGATGCTAGCGAAGCCACCTTCTTTACCACCGCCTTCTTTTTGCGATGAAATAAGGCGTGCCAGCAGCATGTAAGAAAGACCGTAGTCTGCGCCATCAGTTGCATCAGGATTTGGGAGTAATACATCACAAACACCACCATTTCTTTTGCCTTTATCACCGACCAGAGCGAAAGCTACTGCGTTGAATTTCTGGAACTCTTGTATGTAGTATTGCATGAATTTTGCGTATTGCTCATATGCGATTTTCTCGTCAGCACTGAGCCCATCAGCATTTGAAGCATTGATGATTTCGTCCAGACTTGCTGTTTCGTCGAATTTAACTCCAGCGTTGACTACATTTTCATTGATAAGATTCCCGTTTTCGTCTATGACGTCAGCTCTAATCGATGCCGACTTTGCGCATCGAAGTTCTGGATCTTGCTCATCTTCGCCTGTGCATAAGTCCGCTTGATTCGCATCCTCTTCTTTGCAGACACCCGACGCTTTAGAAAATGTTCCATTTTCTTCTGTTATTTCATAACCAGTGCGACAAATCTTTCCTTTGGGTGGATCTGAAATTGTAGTTTGAGCATCTGATATGACAGAGTCTTCTTTAAATTGGCGAGACTCTTCGTCTGTTACCCAAATAATGTAGTTAATAGCCCCTTCTCGCAAGTTGTAGCCTGGTTCGATAATACCACGTTCGGGATTACTCTTTAAGTCTTTAAGTAATAGTAATGCGCTCTCAATGCCATCTTCATAACCTACGCCTTTAATGTTTGGCGTTGAACTTGCATCAAGTACGGAGACAGTAGATTTAAATAGACCCATAGTAGCTGGGTTTGTCAACTTAAAGAATTTGCTTCGCATGAGCAGTTTATGTGCACTCACGGGTATAAAATATTGACCTAATTTAGAATAGATTGTTGGCGCTTCTTTTAACACGTAGGCATCCGTAGTGCTAACAGCTAGCCTGTAGTCGATGTTGGTTAGTTTTAGCTGTTGGGCAAAGGCATCTACTGTGGAAGTGACGTTTTCCTGTTCGTCTTTCATGGAGCCAGAGTTATCGATGATCCAGAAGAAGTCGACCATACCACTGGAATCACCGATTTCGCTAGTTTGGCAGACAAAGTTCTGAAAAGGTATAAAGTTGTTAGGCGCAACAAGGGTACCTGTGTGTACGTTTTCCATGAGGTTTTGGACATCAGGTTTTTTGCTATCAGTCTCACAAGTGGCGACGAAAGATACGATAGAGTAATCCTTGTGAATTGAGCGAATGATATTAACCTTGGCTGTTGTACTATCGCACGTATCTGTGGTAGTTAATGCGTTTAAAGCGTTTGCTGCGCTTGAATCACGAGTAAGATTGCCCGCTAAAATGGTGTTTCTTAATTTGGCTACAGAACTGCCTTCGTCTATTTCGATGGCGAACTTTAGACGGTTGATATCGTGATCGTTAATGACTTGTAATTGTTTGTCAAAGATACCATTTTTTAACCAAGATTCGAGTGGTACGGGGAAGCTAAAGTTAGATTCCTCTGTCTTTAGACCAGCAGTATAATGCGCTAACAAGGCTTTGGCTCCATACATGTTCTCATCTTGGAACACAAAGCCGTAAACTTTGTTAACGTCGTCATTAAAGATAGTGGCGTAATTTTGGCTAATAGTTCGGTATTCAACATTATCTAATTTGGCCACTCGCACATTACCAAAATCCACATAACGCTGTCCTGATGCGTCGGATTTTAGCATTTTTTCATAGGTACAGATTTGGTTGCGTACGCCAGCGTATTTGCCGCTTTGTGGAGGATCTGCGGGGTTCGTGGGATTGGTTTCGCCAAATTCTGGTTCTATCTTACCATTTCGGTTGGCGTCTTCAACACCATCGGGGATGGTGTCGCCATCGGTATCGGCTAAGCATGGATTTGTATTTAGATATCGTTCTAGACGGTTGCTCAGGCCATCGTTATCGGGGTCTTCATTGTCGGCGCCAGGGTTATCAGGATCGCATTCTCCTGGATTTGTGCCGTAACAATCCTTGCTATCATTGCATGCTGCAAAGTCCTTGCAAGTCGATTTATTTTTGCAGTCTACTTTGCATGTACCCTTTCCGTTACAATCAGGGTTGATCATACACTGAATATCATCGCTACAGCTACAGGCTAATTGAAAATCTTCGTCTCCTTGACAAACGGTTTCGGCATTACAATCAGGGTAAACTAAGCACTCACTAGGTACTTTCTTCCCGCCGCTATCGTTGTTGTCACAAGCTGTAATCGCAAGGCCTAATCCCAGCGCACATGATATAAGCCAAAACCGATTTTTTCTCAACATTGCTACGTCCTCCTTCTATAAACTACATGCATTTTAAACAATTTTTTTGAATGATTAAAACTTTAAAATTTCGCCCCATACCCACGTCCATACTAACACATAGCTAGTAAAATCGCAAACTTCAAGTATCGCTTGAAATTAATCGCGATAGGCTAGTCACAAAGTTATAGGGCCAAAATGCGGATCTAGTGAAGCGCTATCATTTGGCAAAATCGAAACTAGTCAGTGCTCAAAGAGCACTGACTAGTTTAATTCGACTAAAGCCAAAAATAATTTGGCGCTATGAGCCTGTGGTGGCTAAGCGTTTTAGTGCAGTTAACGCTTTACTGTAGCGCGCATCGAGCTCAGGACCGCTTTTGAGTTCTGGTTCGTTGGGCATTGCCACAAAGGGAATGCGAATTCCGCGTATCGTGATGAAGCCTTCGTCTTTGCCGCCAGACAGCTCTTCCCAGTCGTCCTCGGAGCTAAAGCGCTGCAAGCTCTCTTCGGGGAGTTTGTGTGCCAGAATTGAGCCCTTGAGTGCTTCTTCGTAGCGAGCGTCATTTTTGCGACGTGATTCTTCGTAGGAAACCTTTATATAAAGGATAGCCGCTGTTTTGAGGATTTCGTCGTCGAGAATTTCGTAAACACGTCGGTAACCACCGTCGCCTAAGCCACGCGCAAACTCAATAAACACCGTGTTGTCATCGTAGAAATTAGGCGTTTTCATGTATTTTTCTTTAATCGCCACATTAAACTTACTAGCGACTAGCTCAAGCAAACGGTTATCCTCAAGCTGCACATAGCCAAACTCGTGTGGACGCGAGTACAGTCGTTTCTCACCCAGAGCCTCCCATAGATCGTCTTCGACAAACTTTTCCCACAGCCAAACAAAGTCATCCTCTTCGACAAAATTGCCGATATGGAAGAGTTCGCGTCGTTTATCGAGAGGCGTTTGCTTAATAAAATCGATGAGTTCAGATTTTCCGCCACCCGGGCGTCCGTTCAAAATAATGTGATCGAATGTCTTCATAGGCGCTAACTCCATAGGTAAAAAGAAATAAGACGTGTACAGCGCCAAGCGCTGCGAAACACTATACGCTATAACGCTGCGTATTGTAAACGCGTTGAGACTAGGGAAGCTCTGTTCTATGGCTGGGACGCTTCCCCACGTCTTGCAATGAAGAACTATCGTCCTTAGAAGCCGTTTTTTGCGTAGTATGCTGAACTTATTGACTTTATTCTGAACACGCGCCTAGTTTTTCTTAGTTTGCGCAAGCTAAATTTGGGCTATTTTCGCATGAATCAGGTTCTCTTAAAGGTAGCTCGAACAATCGTTTCGGGGGCGTTACGGGGGGCTTGAGCTAGAGTAAGTGCAAAGCTCTATGAAGGCCAAAAACTGGACGGGGCGTCGCGGGGTGTCCCCGCGGAGGGGGTAGACGCAAACCCGCGCACAGCGCGGGGTTGCGGCGTAGGGGGAGACTTCCCCCCCACAAAAAAACTTGCATAAATATCGCATTCAGCAGCGTTTTTTAGGGCTTAACGCCGTTTTCATGACGCCGTTTGGGCATGGGCTAAAAAATAGATGACTCGTTAGCAATAACGTGTAGTGACTGCAAAAGCGAAACAGCACGCGAGGCTGTGGGGCGAGTGCTTGTAATGATTGATTTAAGACACGCCCCTTTGACAAGCGCGAATGACATGTGCTAGCAAGTCGCATGGCGGGGGATTGTTGTGGCTTTCGTGTGGGTGGGGGTGGGCTTGGAGCGTGGGGGGCTCTTTATTTTGGCGCGTGTTGCGCGAGTCGAACTTGGATGCTGCGATGATAGCTGTACAGGCTTTTTTAGGTTTGGGTTCTCCAGCCTTAGATTTGGACGTCACTTTGTTGATCCAGACGGCTTTGTTTGTCTTGCTGTTTGTGGTCGTTAATTATGTTTTGGTGAAGCCGTATTTGAAGGCGCGCGATGGTCGCGAGGCTTTGACAGTGGGCGCGCGCGAGGAGTCGAAGGCTCTGGACGCCGAGAGCCTTGCCTTGGACGCGGTCTATGCCAGCAGCCGCCAGCTAGCGCTAGGCGAGGTGGAGGCGAGTCGACGCAAGGTGATTGCACAGGCTAAGGAGGAAGCACAGGCGATTATTGATGAGTCGCGAGCGCGGGTAGGGGCGGAGTTAAAGGCGAAAAGTGAGCGCGATCTGCAAGATATCCATGCAGCGAGAAAAGAATCCGCGCAAACAGTCAAGTTGCTTGGGGCGGAAATTTGCCAAAAACTGTGTGGGGAGAGTGGGCGATGAGAATGTTTTTTAGGGAAGGTAAGCCAGTCGTTTGGACCATCACTTTGGCCGTTATCATTGTGCTGTTGGCAGCGGCTTATTTTGTGCTCAGAGTTTATAATTTTGCGGGAACGGATCCCGTGATGGGCTATTTGACTTCGGCGCTTTTGCCGCAAATAGTCAATACAAGTATTGTAATTTTGGTTATCGGCGGTTTTGGTGGCTCTGCGATCTCGAAGTATTTGCAAGCGCGCAAAGAAAAGATTGAGCGAGAGATGCTTGAAGCCAACGAAGCCAAGCTAGCTGCTGAGAAAAAGTTCGAGCAAGCGCAAGCTAGACTTGATAATTTCGATAAAGAAGAGCGTGAAATGCAGGCGAGTTACGAGAAGATCGCCCAAGATGAGCGCGAGTACATCATCGCCGAGGCGAGGAAGCAGGCGAGCAATTTTGAGCGCGATGCACGCACAGCGCAGGAGACACAACGTCGCCAGCAACAGCGCAGCTTTGAGCTAGAATTGATGCACGATGTGCTTCTAGAAGCCGAGCAGAATTTAAGCCAAAAACTCGCTAAAGATGTTGCACTGCGCAACAAACTCATCGATCAGAGTATTGCGGCGCTTGATCTTAGAGCGTAGGAGCAGGATATGTCGTCAGCATCCCTTGATACGGTTGCATCGCGCTATGCGATTGCGCTGTTTGGTATTGCACAAGATAAGAAGAAAGAGCAGAAGTTTCTGGATAACGTCAATGATTTTGCGACATTACTAAAATCGTCGCGTGATCTCATGCTTGTGCTTACGCACCCCAACGTTAAGCGCGCTGATAAGCAGGCGATTTTGACTTGGATCATTGGAAAATCGCAGTACGATAGCCTGTTTCAGAATTTTATCAGACTGCTCACGGATAGATCCAAGATCAGCTTGGTACCGCGAATTGCGATACGCTACAGTGCAATTCTTGATGAATCACAGGGACGCGAACGTGCCACGGTGGTTAGTGCTCAGGCATTAACGCCATCGCAGCGCGCCGCGCTCAAATCGCGTTTGTCTGAGCAGCGAGACTGCGACGTTGTGCTCAACGAGCGTGTCGATGAAAATGTTCTAGGGGGAATTAGGGTCGAAATTGGCGGACGCGTCTTTGACGCCACCATCAAGCGACACTTAGAGCGCTTGCGCGAGCAACTCGCCCGATCCTAGTGCTTTGCAGAGAGAAATCGTTAATTTAGCGCTAAGCGCGAAGAATCGTTGCCCGAAAATGGGAACAATTAATATAAGGTAAGGAACTGAATGGCTATCAACATTGACGAAATCAGTCAGATTATTCGCAAGCAGGTAGAGAACTATGACCAGCAGGTGGAAGTCACGGAAACCGGCACAGTCATTACGAGTGGTGATGGTATAGCACGCGTGTTTGGCTTAGAGAATGCGATGCAAGGCGAGTTATTGGCCTTTCCAAACGATGTTTTTGGCTTGGTCTTAAACCTAGAGGAGGACAACGTCGGTTGCGCTCTTTTGGGTGAATCACACCTGATCCGGGAAGGCGACGTTGTAAAGCGGACAGGGCGAATTGCTGAAATTCCCGTTGGCATGAACTTAGTGGGTCGTGTCATCAACGTTCTTGGCCAGCCCATCGACGGCTTGGGTCCTATTAACGCCATCGAATCGCGCAAAGTCGATGTGAAGGCGCCCGGCATTATTCGGCGCCAAAGCGTTTATGAGCCGCTACAAACTGGACTCAAAGCACTCGATGCGCTCGTTCCCATCGGTAGAGGGCAGCGCGAGCTTATCATTGGTGACCGCAAAACGGGTAAAACCGCCGTTGCTATCGATACCATTATCAACCAAAAAAACACGGATGTTTATTGCATATACGTCGCTGTGGGACAGAAACAATCGACGGTTGTACACGTCGTTGAAACGCTCCGAAAACATAACGCGCTTGATTACACGATCGTTGTTAGCGCGACTGCTTCGGATTCGGCGCCGTTACAGTATTTGGCGCCCTATGTGGGTTGCACGATGGGCGAGTATTTTCGCGACAACGGCATGCACGTTTTGGTGATTTACGACGATTTGTCTAAGCACGCCGTGGCGTATCGTCAGTTAGCGTTGCTCTTACGCAGGCCCCCAGGGCGCGAAGCCTATCCGGGCGACGTTTTCTATTTGCACAGCCGCTTACTTGAGCGCGCGGCAAAGATGCGCGAGGACTGGATCGTCGTCGAGGGAGATGCGAGCAGCGAGAAAGAAGTGGGGGTAGATAAGAAGGTGTACGTGGGCGCAACGGGTAAGAAAGAAGCCGAAGAGGAGGCAAAACGACGCGGTAGCACTTTCCGCGCGCAACGTTTGCCCAAAACAGGCGGCTCCCTAACCGCGCTTCCCATTATTGAAACGCAAGCAGGCGACGTTTCGGCGTATATTCCTACCAACGTTATTTCTATCACCGATGGTCAGATCTTCTTAGATGCGGACTTATTCAACGCAGGTATGCGCCCCGCAATCAACGTCGGTATTTCGGTCAGTCGCGTTGGTGGCGCCGCACAAATCAAAGCGATGAAGCAGGTTGCGGGAACGCTCAAGCTCGATCTCTCGCAGTTTAGAGAACTTGAGAGTTTCGCGCAGTTTGGCTCCGATCTCGACGCCGTTACGCAAGCGATGCTCGCGCGCGGGGAGCGCCTCACCGAGGTGCTCAAGCAAGGGCAGTATGTCCCGATGCCCGTCGAGAAGCAGATCATCAGCATCTTTGCGGCTACTAACAACTATCTTAAAGATTACCCCATACGCGTAATTAAGCGCTACGAGAGCGAGCTTTTACGCTATATCGAAACTAGTCACGAGGCCATTTTACGCGAAATCCGGGAGGAGCAAAAAATCAGTGACGCCCTGCGTGCAAAGCTAGAGGCTAGCCTCAAGGCTTTTGCCGAAACCTTCGACCCTGAGGCAAAAGTTTAGTAGCCAACGCGGAAAACCGCGCCAACGCTAGGAATGATTCAACATGGCCAATCTTAAGCAAATTCGAAAGCACATAGCCAGCGTGCATAACACGGGCAAAATAACCAAAGCCATGAAGATGGTTGCGGTCTCCAAGCTTCGCAAATCCCAAGAAGCTGTAGTATCGACGCGCCCATACGTCAACGAGCTCATCAACGTTATCGAACACCTGGTGCAGAAGACCGACGCGTCGCTGCATCCGCTTTTGCGCGAACCCAAGGGCGAGCGCAACGGTGTGCTCATCGTCGTTAGCGCCGATAAGGGTCTGTGCGGGGCGTACAATCACAACATCGTAAAGAGCGCTAGGCGTTTTGTCGCCGAGCGGCGCGATCAATACAAAAATTTCAAGCTCATTTTTGTGGGAACCAAGGCACCAATAGCACTGCGTCGCCTTGAGGGCTTTGAGCGCGAAATCATTGAAGATGCTTGGTCTAAGCCCACACATAGCCTAGCACTGCAGCTCTCTGAGCGCATTTGCGAGCAATATATCGAAAAGAGCATCGACGACGTTTTCGTGCTCTATACGCGATTTAAAAGCGCGATTTCACAAAATGTGGTGCTCGACGGCGTTTTGCCGCTCAAGTCTATTCTCAAAAACGAGGACGACAAGCCGGCGGATGATTTGACGGGCGTCAGCTACATCTACGAACCATCGGTGCACAAAATCCTCGACGTTCTCTTGCCCCGCGCGGTCTCTATCCACATCCAACGCGCCCTTTTGGAGGGCCTGGCTAGCGAAAACGGCGCCCGCATGACGGCCATGGACAACGCGTCCAAAAACGCCGAAGAGATGATCGAACGCCTGACGTTGAAGTACAACCGAGCAAGACAGTCTGCCATCACGACCGAACTCATTGAAGTCGTTAGTGGCGCTGAAGCGCTGTAATAACGCGAGTTTGCCCATTATCAAATACGAGGTTATTGAATAAAATAGTCAAAATAATCCATTTTTTAAGCAGCTTTTTAGGGGCGGGGGGAAGTCTCCCCCCGCGCCCAAGCCTCTCTCAAAATTCGCTAAAAGCTGCAAAATTTTGTGCGGTGTTTGCGCTCGCCGCTTAACCACCGCACAAAATGCAGACTTTTGCGAATTTTATCGACGGGTCTTGGGCTCCCCCCTCTAAACTGCGGTGATAGGCAATAACTTAGCCAAAAACCCATAAGATGGATTAACGATATAAGATGATACTGTGAGTAAATCTTATAAGTTCGTCAAACAATAAACGAACAAAATAGGCAATAGTAAAAAATAGGACAGTTCATAAAGTGAGAGTTTATAAAACTTGCTTTTTCTCCCTCGAGCACGACTCTCAAAACCATTTTAAAATCATCCATAGCGGAGAGTTTCGATATGAAGCAAAATTTGGCGTCGCTTAAAGCGACGGGAAAGGTACTACAAGTCATTGGCCCTGTGGTGGACGTTATTTTTGACGGCGCATTGCCCGAAATATACACGGCGCTACGCATTACAAATCCCTCGATTAGCGATGAGCCTTGGAACTTGGTCGTCGAGGTAGCTCAGCACACAGGTGAGAATGTAGTACGTTGTATTGCGATGGACTCGACCGATGGTTTGGTTCGCGATATGCCCGTAGTGAACACGGGTAAGGGCATTGATGTTCCTGTGGGTAAAGAAGTTCTTGGTCGCATTATGAACGTTATTGGTGAGCCCATCGATGAGCGTGGCGATATTCCCTGCAAAACGCGCTGGGAAATTCATCGCCCAGTTCCCTCTTTCGAGGAGCAAGCGGTTAGTGTCGAGAGCTTCGAGACAGGCATTAAGGTTGTTGATCTTTTGGCGCCCTATGCCAAGGGTGGCAAAATTGGATTGTTTGGCGGTGCCGGCGTCGGTAAAACCGTTCTTATCATGGAGCTGATCAACAACGTTGCGCTAAAACACGGCGGTTTTTCGGTTTTTGCGGGGGTTGGCGAGCGTACTCGCGAAGGTAACGACTTGTACTGGGAGATGGTGGAAGCTGGTGTTATCGACCTAAAGGATGCCGAAAAATCGAAGGTTGCCCTTGTTTACGGACAGATGAATGAGCCCCCTGGGGCGCGTGCGCGTGTTGGTCTTAGCGGTTTGACCGTTGCAGAGTACTTCCGCGAAGAACTGCATCAAGACGTTTTGCTCTTTATCGATAACATTTTCCGCTTTACGCAAGCAGGTTCGGAGGTTTCGGCGCTGTTGGGACGAATACCGAGCGCTGTAGGTTATCAACCAACGCTATCGACTGAGATGGGCGAGCTTCAGGAGCGTATTACATCGACGCGAAAGGGTTCTATTACCTCGGTGCAGGCGATCTACGTACCCGCAGACGACCTCACAGACCCTGCACCTGCCACGACTTTTGCGCACCTTGACGCCACAACCGTTCTTTCGCGCCAGCTCGCCAGCGCTGGTATCTACCCAGCAGTAGATCCTTTGGCATCGACGAGTACGCTACTTGACCCCACGATCGTTGGGGAGGAGCACTACGAAGTGGCGCGTAATGTTCAGGCAATTTTGCAGCGCTACAGCGAGTTGCAGGATATTATTGCTATTTTGGGCATGGATGAGTTGAGTGAAGAAGACCGCTTAACCGTCGATAGAGCGCGTAAAATTCGATATTTTCTCTCCCAGCCCTTCTTTATGAGCGAAGCTTTCACTGGAATGAAAGGAAAATACGTCGAGCTTAAAGACACAGTGCGAAGCTTTAAAGGACTTGTCGAGGGCGAATACGATGAACTGCCAGAGGCGGCCTTCCATATGGTGGGAACCATCGAAGAAGCCATCGAAAAGGCGGATATGCTAAAAAAGGGTGTCTAAATGCCAAATAAGCTTTCTGTACGTATTATTACCCCCGAGAAGGTGGTATTTGCGCGTGATGTGGATTCACTGAGTGTTCCAGGTGCGGACGGTGAAATCCAAATGTTGCCTGAGCACATTCCGCTGTTCTCTATTACGAAGCCAGGCCGGGTTGTTGCTCAAAATGGTGATGAGAGCAGTGTTTACGTCGTAGGCCCAGGTTTTTTAGAAATAAGCAACAACGAGGTATCGCTGTTGGTTGATACAGCCGATGGCAAGGACGATATCGATATTGAGGAAGCGAAGGCGATGCTTGCGGATGCGGAGGATAAGCTCAAGTCGATCGAATCGATTGATGTCGAGGAGCGATTCGCCTTTGAGACACAGTTGGCGACGGCGCGTGCACAGGTCGAAGTGTATCGCCGTGCTGAAGACAAGGATTAGTGTAAATAATGCTTGCATTTTTAACTAAAGAAGCGTAGCGTTGTGCAGATTTTTGCAGCGCAAATTTTGCCCTGCAAACGTAGAACTTTAGATTTTATCATTATATATAAGGAGCAAAAGATGGCCCGCAAATGTCAATTAACCGGAAAAGGTCCCCTCGTTGGTTACAATGTTTCTCACGCGCACAATAAAACTAAAAAGCGCCAGCTACCCAATCTACAAAGAAAGCGTATTTTCTGTCCAGAACTAAAGCGTTTTGTGCACATACGCTTGAGTGCTAGAGCTCTGCGCTCGGTATCGAAGATGGGACTTCACGCATACCTTAACAAAACTGGCGTCTTGCTACGCGATATTGAGTATTAGTTCTTCTTAGCTAAAATGGTTAGCGTAGCTCATGGCTACGCTTTTTTTTTAAGTCTAAATTTTGTTCTATTTTTTGTCTTGATGTCGATGACTTTCTTGCGAAAAAACGTAGATTATCGAATTTTTTTAGCATTCTCTTTACTGCTATCGTTTTTGTTGCTGGCTTGTACTAACGGGCAAAATGGCGAAGAGAGCGGTGCTGGGCTCGCTAAACAAGGCGAGGATGAGGCTGGCGTTGTCGATTTGGCGCGGTATGCGGAGTATGTCCAAGGCTTAGCGCAGCAGCTAGAGTTAAAACTAGAACCATTGCTCAAGCAGGAAGAAGACGAAAATTTTGATCTTAGTCTTAAGAGTTCCAAAAAATTACGATACCCCGCGTTGATTGCAAAACTTTATGCGGATTTTGCGCCTATATTTCTTGCGGAGAATGGGGAGTTTTCGCTCTTTGGCAAATCCTTATTGGACGCGTTAGAGCGTATTGATGAGCATGCACAAGCAGCGGAGCTTTGGCCACTTGCGGAGCTACGAACTGAACAGGAGCGTTTAGTTAAACTTCTTGAAGATCTTGAAGAGCGCCCAGGGATTTGGCTCAACCATGCCGAGCAGCATGCGCTTACGCAGCAACTCAGTGCAGCAGGCTTTGATTTTAGCCCGCAATCGGAACTCGCCATGCTTAAGGAGCTTGTCTCATCGCCGCAGACGAGCGTAGTACCGCGTTTTGCTGCCGCTTTTACCTTATGGCGCGAGAAGCGCGAGGTGAAGACCTTGTTGTTGCAAAGCGTCGAATTTGCTATGGCTGATGCCTATCTTTTATATGCAAAGACGTTAAAATACGGCAATCTAGACAAATTTTCTGCGCAAGAGTGGGAAGAATTCACCACGGAAGCCAACCGCAACGAAATACACCCGAAGCACTTCGATGCGATTATTAGCGCGCGTTTAGAGGCAGATTTTGTGAGTTTGCGCCAAAGCGATCCCGAAAAAAGCGCAGAAACGCTTGCTTTGCTCGCGCCTCAGCACGAGCAGTATGCGAAATTGCAGGCACTGCGAGAGCGCTACCGTGCTATAGTAGAGTCGGGTGATTGGGACGAAATCGTTGGGGAACCCATGAACAGAAATGGGCGCGCCCCCAAGGTCTTGCAGTTAAAGCAGCGCCTGCAAAGGGAAGGCTACTTTAACGGAACGATGGATGATTTTTACGATGAAGCGCTGGTAAATGCTGTTCGAGCCTACCAAGAGACGCACCAGCTTGAGCTTACTGGGCTTCCACACGATGTGTTTTGGCGCAGCCTCAACGTCAAAGCTTCGGTGAGATTGGCGGAAATCGAGGCAAATATTCGACGTTGGACTCATTCGATGTACGAAAATTCGGAGCGTTACATCTACGTCAATGTACCTTCCTTTACGGCAGAGCTTTGGGATAAGGGCGAGTTATTAGCTTCGCATAAAATCGTCGTAGGCAACTCCACACGATTTTGCAATACACGAACGCGGCGTTGGGAGCGCATGAACGCAACACCGCTTATGCACGCACGAATGACTTATGTCGTTTATAGCCCGTACTGGAACGTTCCACCGCGGATCGAGGTCGATGAGTATCAAAAGCGCATGGCACAAGATCCCACTTGGCTGGAGAAGAGCGATTTTGAGTACTACAGCCCACGTAGTGGTGGGCGTGTTTTGCGCCAAAAACCTGGCCCCAATAACGCGTTGGGGAACGTAAAACTTATTTTTCCCAATAAGCACAATACTTATTTTCACGACACGCCCAAAAAGGAGATGTTTACGTACCCCATACGAGCTTTTTCGCATGGGTGCTTGCGCGTAGAAGATGCGATGGATTTTGCAAAGCTGCTCCTCACGCTTGATGGCTCTTACGATCAACATGTTGTTGATCGCGCTTTCATTGACAAGGGAGAGTATCCCGTGGATTTAAATACCCCCATCGATGTTTTTATCGATTATCACACGGTTTCGGTGGATGCACAGGGGCGCGGTCACTTCTTAGCCGATGTGTATCGTTATATTCGCGATGAAATCAATCCACCGGCGCCTGCCGATCTGCAATGCGATCCAGCAAGAGATAAAATTAGCGAATTTAGGGCTGCTCCTGTTGACGACAGCGGACCGTGATTATGTTGTACACGCGTAGCTTTTGGGGGAGCCTTTTGTTTGCGAGGTCGTTTTTTATCGTTAAAGAGGATGGTATGAGGGAAGCTACGGATAAAGCAGCTGCGGGATAAGCTTTGCGGCTGGGCTTTGGTACAGAGTCGCCAGAAGATGGGCGAAGCGCTTCCTCAAGATGTCGTTGAGAAGTGTATTTGAAATTAATGAGTGTATCCTTAACAGTGAGTGCAGAATTCGCGTTGGTAAAACGCTGGTTCGCAAACTTCGTTTTAGTGAATGAATATTATGCAGCTTCCAAAAGATAAAGGTGTATCCCTAGGCTCGGAGCTAGAGGCAGAAATCGCGAAAGTTCTCGCCCGTCGATACAGGCGATACTTAAGTCCTGGCGAGTGTTTTGTGATTAAAACCGAGGTGGGACATGCATTTGCGGCACTTGAGTGCGTCTTTTACTCGACCGATCATGATCAAGAGTATTCGGTAGATTTGTGTCTAGAGTGTGAAACCAACAAGATACAAAATCCGATGGATGCCCATAGTGCGGCGCTCGATGCCATGGACGACGTTTGGGCGGAGTTTTTTGAGTCGGATCGCATTTTTCACTATTCCGAGAACTGGCTAGAGTACAGTCGTGGTGAGCATAAAGTTTTGATGCGCGTAGAGCATAGGAGCCCTAAGCTAGATGCTAGTGCCGATGAATTTTTGCGCCAACACGGCTTGGACGAGTTTGGGGAAGAAATTCAGAAACTCGCAGAAGACGATAGTTAAGAACGCGGGGAGGCTATTTTAATATATTTTGCTGTTCATTCTTGATAATGCTAGAGCTAGTCAAGGCGTGGTGGCGGGGAGAGCGCTGAGAGAGGGTATAAACTCTTACAGAGGGGGGAGACTGGGATCGCGCGCAAGAATTTGCTATAAGCTGCATGTTGTGCGATGGTTAAGCGAATAGCGCAAACATCGCACAACATTTTGCAGCTTACAGCAAATTTTAAGCGAAGCCCAGTCGAGGGGGGAAACTTCCCCCCTTCCCCAAAAATTCAACGAGTTGTATTTAGGATATTTAGATTATCGATAAATTTTATTGCTTCATGTTTTTTAGCTGCGAATATTAGCGAGTTATGCGCCTTTCAAGGGTGATGCTTGCTAGGGAGGCTAGGAAATTTAAAGGTATGTAGAGTGAAGTTCAGATTCCAAAGATTCATAGCGCTCATCTTATTGGTGGGGGTTTTTATTTTCATTTTTATGAAAAACACGGGCAGTGCGGGCGACTCGGAGAAGCTGATTTTTAGCGACTTTGCGGCCGCCGTGCGCAATGGGGAAGTGGCGTCCATTGAGGTGAAGGGCAACGAAATAACGGGGGAGTTCACGGTGCGCGGCATGGAGACGCACAATGGTCAAAAGAGTTTCGAGAGCTACGGGAGTATTAACGATGACCTGCGCGATGTGATGGATGAGAATAAGGTCGCGTATAAGTTCAGTGAGCTTGACGACAGCTCATGGACGCAGATGCTCATTTACATGCTGCCGACGGCGATTTTGATATTTTTTATGCTCTACATGTTTAGCCAAATGCAGGGGGGCGGCAAGGGGATGAGTTTTGGCAAGAGTAAGGCGCGTTTATTGACGCAGGATCAGCACACGGTGACTTTTGCGGACGTCGCGGGGATCGAGGAGGCGAAGGAAGAGCTGCGTGAGATTGTGGAGTTTTTGAAAACGCCGCGGCGTTTTACGCGTTTGGGGGGGCGGATTCCGAAGGGTGTGTTGCTGATGGGGCCGCCGGGAACGGGCAAGACGCTTCTGGCGCGAAGTGTTGCAGGCGAAGCGAAGGTGCCGTTTTTTACGATCTCTGGTTCGGATTTTGTGGAGATGTTTGTCGGTGTTGGCGCTTCACGAGTGCGCGACCTCTTTGAGCAGGGCAAAAAGAATGCGCCATGTATTATTTTTATCGATGAAATTGACGCGGTGGGGCGCCACAGGGGAGCGGGTTTAGGTGGCGGACATGATGAACGCGAACAGACGCTTAATCAGTTGCTTGTCGAGATGGACGGTTTTGAGAGTAACGACGGAGTTATTTTGATTGCTGCTACAAACCGACCAGACGTTTTAGATCCAGCGCTCCTGCGGCCTGGGCGTTTTGATAGGCGCGTAACGGTGCCTAGCCCCGATGTTCGGGGACGCGAGGCTATCCTCAAGGTGCACACGAAAAGGACGCCGCTGGGTAAAACCGTTGACTTGGAAATCATTGCAAAAGCTACGCCTGGGATGTCGGGGGCCGATATTGAGAATCTTGTCAACGAGGCGGCGCTCAACGCTGCACAAAATAACGCGGATTGTTTGGAGCAGTCGGACTTTACCGAGGCTCGCGACAAGTTGTTGATGGGGCGAGAGCGGCGAAGCATGGTGATTACGGAGAAGGAGAAGCGGGGGACGGCTTTTCATGAGGCGGGGCATGCTTTGGTGACGAAGCTATTACCCGGTGATGAAGTGGATCCGATACACAAAATCACGATTGTGCCGCGTGGGCGCGCATTGGGTATGGTGGCGCAGGTGCCCGATGAGGATAAACTGAGTTATAGCCGCGAATGGCTACTCAATAGAATTGCGATTACCATGGGTGGGCGCGTTGCTGATGAGTTAATTTTTGGCGTTCAAAACACGGGTGCCAGTAACGATTTAGAGAACGCTACCAAGATTGCGCGCAAAATGGTTGCGGAGTGGGGGATGAGCGACGCGTTTGGGCCAGTGGCTTATGTAAACCCGGAGGAACAGCCGTTCTTGGGCATGGAGTTATCGCATGCCAAGAATTACTCGGAGCGCACGGCGCAGCTCCTTGATGACGAGGTACGCAGAATTTTGACGCAACAGTATGAGCGTGCCAAGAAGATTTTGGGAGAAAACCTTGATAAACTCAACGAGGTGGCTGAAGCTTTGATCGAGTTTGAAACGATCGATGGAGATGAATTTGAGCTCATCCTTGATGAAGGCAGGGAAGCTTTAGCCCAAAAGCGCAAGAGAGAAAAAGAAGAGGAGCTAGCCAATAAAGAGCGTGTGGTTAAAGTCAACTTTAACTCCAAAATCCGCGAGATGGTCGAAGAAGAAATCGAGGAGAACAAAGAGGAATTGCCACCGATAGAATTGGCTTAAGGCGAAATGTGGTACAAAAATACATACACTTTAGTGGTATTGCTTTGCACAATGGCGTTGTTTTTTGTGCAAAGCGAGCTCTTTGCGGACGAATATTGTTCGGCTGATAGTAAGCATGAGCGTCTTATTATTGGTTTAGGCGCCCAAGTGCAGAATGCCCATAGTTTGGGCAAGTGGATACAAGACGACGATGGGCTGCGAGTTGAGAGTATGCGCGGGGCTCGTGATGCTTTTTGGTTTAGCGAGAATAAGGCGCCTTTCAATGCGTTTTTGCGCCTTCGCTGGCAACTCGGCGCTAGAGCCGATGGTTCGTTTTTTTGGCGTGCCAAGTTCGAGAAGGACGCGCTCCCCATGCTAAGTGGCTACAGCGTTGGTGTTGAAGTCGACAAGCTAGTGATTTATCGCTGGGATGAGGGTACACCGCGCGCGATGGCGTCCAGTTTAACGCTTGATACCAAAACGGTTAAAGTCGTAGAGTTTGTGATTTTTAATATAGGCTCGCAACTGTCGATTCAGGTCTACGATGCTGATACTTTGCAATTGCTGGGTAATTTCAATCTTAACGATGGCACTTACATGCAGGGGCATATCGGATTTAGGGCGTATCGTAGGCAATCGTCCGATAGCGTCTTCCAAAGCCTAAGTATTATTGATGCGAGCCAAGAGCAGCAGCCCGAAGCTAGCCTTATTGGGCCAAATCGTTACGTATGGTTAACGGCTAGCGATAGAGCGCAGCTCAGTATACCTTCGGGATGTGTTGCACTGGATAAAGCTCCAGTAGAACCAAGACTTTATCGCTGTACGCAAGCGCAATACGAATTGTTAAAACGCGCAACGCTTGCGCTCAATATGGAGCTAAAAGCGACGGGAACGGTTAGCCACAGCATGCTTGATGCTAACTTTAGGGAAAAAAAAAAGCAGTGGCCCGTCGCGGATGAAACAGGTTACGATGTTCTGGCGAGTTATCAGGACGCCGAGATGGTGGAGAGCTTGTTAAGGGCGTATGCGAAGCGCTACCCCAAAAAGGCGAAGTTAGTGCGTATCGGAAAGTCGGTTTTGGGGCGCGGGATTTACGCGCTTGTCATTTCCAAAAAGGGAGGAGGCCAAAAACCTACAGTGATGCTTAACGGGGCGCACCACGGCATGGAATTACTGGCCACGGATTTTGTTTTTGACAGCATCAAAATTTTGCTTGAAAATCCCGACAAGGATCCCGAAATTGATGCCTTTGTGGAGAAACTCGAAATCTGGTGCATCCCCCTTGTTAACCCCGATGGAAACCATCTGCATATCCACGAATCGACGTCTTTGGGGCGCAAAAACGCTCGTGATGTTTACGATGAGAGCGGGGAAATCCGCGTTGGCGCTGGTGTCGATTTGAACCGCAACTATCCGCTGATGTGGGGTAAGTTCAAGGAGCGCGCTTCCTCCTCAAAACCGAAGCACTACTGGTACCGCGGCGAGAAACCCGCTTCGGAGCCAGAGACGCAGGCTATGATGAACATGGTTAACACCAAGCAGTTTACTTCCGCTATCAGCTATCACACGGTTTCGACGAAGATTTTGGTGCCTTATTCTATTGATGGTATGACCAACCCCAAGCCCGATGAGGCTTGGCCGATTGCCGAACTCATGGCAAGCGCCGCGGGTATACAGTCGAATGACAAGCCCTACGCGGTGGTAAAAAACATCTATAACGTCGATGGCTGCGATCAGGACTGGTTTCGTTGGGTTGCGGGAACAACGGCGTTTTTGATCGAGGGTTCGCAGCATAACCCCTTAAAGCAGGAACTGCGCCGTGATACTGTTCTGAGGAACCGCGAAGCATGGAAAACCTTGCTACGCCGCACGATGCGTGGTCCTAGCATATACGGTACGGTTAAGGATCAAGACGGCAAAGCCTTGGTGGCGAAAGTCGAGATTATCGACATCAAGTATGCTCACGATGAAAACTGGACATCGCGCTGTAGCGATGGGGCATTTGAGCGCTTGGTGCCGGGGAAGGGTACATACACTGTACGTGCTTCTATTGACGGCGCCGTTGAAGAGAAACAAGTAACGCTCGCTGAAGAGCGAAAACGTATCGACTTTGTTTTGCAAAAACCCGAAAACTATAGCTTAGCCAAAACACTCTGCCCAGACGAAGCGCGCTGCTCGACAGCGACCCTTCGCAATGCAAAGCGCGGGCGCTGTCCGAGGATATAGCCTCAGCATTATGTATTTCTTTTGAGTTTGCGCGGGGGGAACCTTTTTTCTTTTTGCAAAAGAAAAAAGGTTCCCCCCGCACCCCCCTCCCAAAAAGAAAACAAAATGGTGCAGCTTTTTTCTGTGCAAACCGTGTGAGTTATAGCTAAACTGATTATTTTATTCGATTACCGATGAGCGTTCTTGCTCGTTTACGAAAATGGTGAGTTTTTTGCTTCAGAGCAAAGGTCTTTACTTGCAACAATGGTGGGAAGCTCTCTAGCGTTTTATTTTTTTGCATAATGTGGCGCTGCTTCTTGTATGGCATCGACAATTTGCTTGTAACCAGTGCAACGACAGAGGTTATTGTTGATGGCTTTGCGTATTTCTTCGCGGCTAGGATTTTGGTTTTGCATGAGCAGCGCGTGTCCGCTTAGCACCATGCCGGGTATACAGTAGCCGCATTGCACGGCGGCGCAATCTAGGAAAGATTGCTGTAGGGGGTGTAGCGTCTCCGCTTCGCTGAAGCCTTCAATAGTGACCACGCTTTTACCATCACATCGTTTGAGTGTTTGGCGACAAGCGCGTTGCGGTTTATCGTCGATGAGTACGACGCAGGCTCCACAAACGCCAACGCCGCAACCGTTTTTGCTGCCGGTGAGATCGAGATCTTCGCGTATATAGTCGAGAAGGTATTCTTTCTCGCGGCTATCGTCGATCTGGTAGAGCTTTTGATTAACGGTGATTTGCATGCTGACCTCGTATTATGTGCTATTCGCCTGTTAGTGCCATATCTTGTGAGATATTCGTTCTTTTGCTTTATTTTAGCTTTTAAACTGCGGTAAACAGGCGATATTAAGAATTATCGTAAAAAGTACTCGCTAAATTAACTCGGTGCTACCACAATCGGCAAACTCTGAATTCGCTGGCCAGTGGCGTTGAAGACGGCGTTAGCAACGGCAGGCGCCATCAACTCGAGAGCTGGCTCACCGATGCCCTTTGCTCCAGATTCTGAGAGTGGATCTGTATTCTCCACGATCACTGCTTCAAAATCGGGTACTTCGGTGGCTTTGGGAATTCTGTATCGCCCAAGATTGAGGTTTTTGATCTTCCCATCGACGATGCCGAGGTCTTCCATGGTTGCGTAGCCGTAACCTTGGGTCATGCCGCCGTAGATTTGACCCAGTAAAAACGGGCGGTTCACGGCCTTACCGACGTCGTGCACGGCAATAGCGTCAAGTAGCGTAATTTTACCCGTTTTGGCGTTCACCGAAACTTCGGCGATTTGGCAGCCATAAACCCAAGTAAAGTATGCGTTCCCATGTCCAGTCTCTTCGTCCCAGCTAACGGATGGCGCTTGAAACGTTGCCTGTGCGTAGGGATGCTCTTGTAGAAGGAACATCTCCCAGACAGCGCTGTCCCAGCTAAGCGATTTTTGCGGACCATGGACAGCGTCGTTCTCGAAGCGTACCGCTTCGGGTTCACAGCCAAGCATGGGTGAAAGTACGCGACTCATCTGTTCTTTAAGTTTTTTAGCGGCTAGCACGACGGCCGAACTACCCATGATGGTTCCACGGGATGCGACGGTTGTACCCGAGTCAGGGATATTCGACGTTGATGAACGGCGGTAGCGGATTCGGTCACGATCTACACCCAGTTCTTCTGCTGCGGTCAAAATCATGACGGCTTCGGAGCCTTGCCCGTTTTCGTGGATTCCCGTTTCAAGGAGTATAGAACCGTCAAACTGCGCGTTGATGATGGCTGCACAAATATCGATGCCCTCTGCCCCCAAACTCATCCCCCGATAACTCATCGCCAAGCCCACAGCACGATACTCGCCGTTTTCATCGACTTGGCCGCGACTGTTATTCTTGCGCTTTTGGAGGTAGTCAAAGCGCTGCATCGCTGTATCTAAAACTTGGCCCATACTCACGGTGTGGACGTCGAGTTTTTGCTGCGTAATCGTCGTGCAGCCTTGCTTGACCATGTTCTTTTGCCTAAACTCGATCTCGTCCATACCAAGGTGTAGCGCTGCTTTTTCTACCATTTGCTCCACGATGAAGTTCATCTGTGGAGAACCAAAACCGCGGAATGCACCCGTAAAGACGTTGTTGGTGTGTACGCCGTAGACATCGCAGTAGACGTGGGGGACGCAGTAGGGGCCACAGCACTGGACTGTAGAGCGCCAAGTTACCCAAGGCGTAACCGAGCAGTACGCGCCGCCATCGGCAAAAACCTTGATCTCGCACGCGTGTATGCTGCCATCCTTAAGCAATCCCATTTTGTAATAAACTTTGTAGGAGTGGCGCTTGTAGCTCTCGCGCATAGACCACTCTCGGGCGTAGGTCATCTTGACGGGTTGATTAGTTAGACGAGCGCAGAGCGCAGCACGCGCACTAACGATGGCCGCTGTATCGTCTTTTCCCCCAAAACCGCCGCCAACAGGGATGGTAAAGACTTCGACGTCTGCGAGGCGCACACCGAGCAAAGCCGCGCTAAAGCGCCGTGTTACAAAGGGATGCTGCATAGAGCCATAGATCCGTATAACGCCGTCATCTCCTGGAACCGCGACCGAGGATTCGGGTTCAATATACGCGTGCTCTTGGCGCTGCGTGCTAAAGACTTCTTCCAAAATGACGTCGCAGTCTGCAAAAGCGGCTTTAGCGTCGCCAGTTCGGACTTTGTGGTGATTTATAAGGTTCGTTCCCTTGTCGGGGTGAACAAGGATCTCGTCCTTAAAAGCTTCTTCAGCGTCAAAAAGTGCGGGTAAGGCTTCGCAGTCCACGCGAACGACCTTGGAGGCTTCAAGTGCCTCAGCGCGCGTTTTTGCAACAACAATCGCCACCACGTCTCCATGCATACGAATGCGGTCAGAGCATAAAATTCGATAATCCTTCTGTATTTGCCCCACAACTGCGCTGCCCATGACATCTTTGTGGGTGACAACGCGAACAACACCGGGCATTGCCGCGGCTTCATCGGTATGGATGGCTAAAATCTTTGCCGAAACCTCATCCGTGTAAACGGGTACGGCGTGAAGCATATTATGGAATTTGTAATCATCTGCGTATTTCGCGCGGCCACTGACCTTTGCTACCGCGTCGTTTCTCCATGCCACCGTCTTTGTTTTCATTAATACACCCTTTAGTTTTAAACAAAAAATACTCTATAATATTTTAGCCAAAGCAAAGTTGGCTATCTATTTTAGTTATTTGTATACTACAAAAATAATATTTAGTAAAACATACAAAGAGCTAAAACACCGTTGAGCTTGCATACTCGCTATATTTGCAAAGAATGTATGCGAGCAATTTCAATCATCTTTATGTAAAAATAGTAGGGGCAGCTTTCAAACCTGCCCTTGATGAATGCAAAAACCGCCAAAAGGCAGCTAGAGAAAAGTGTGGAAAGCTATCTTGGCTTGTTTGAACGTCATCAAAAATCAAATGAGGCTTTTCTCATTTTAACTGGTGATATTTCTTACAACGCTGGCAGTAAATCTCTGGCTTTGGCTCTCTATATAATACAATTGGGAGCCAGAAGAGGGGAAATAAGAAGACGCCGAATAAAAACATCAAAAGGCAGCCACCCCGTTTCATGCGCGTTTCGCCCTGAAATATGGGCATCGACGAATTACACATCGCGCAATTCGTTGTATTGGGGGCGTTGTAGTGATGGATGTAGTGCACACTTTGTGGCGCCCCGTACATGGGTGCTTGATGGGGGGCCACACCGTAACTTGGTGCAGCCTGCGCTTGTTTTTTGGCTAAAAAACCGTCTACCGAAATATCAATCTCGGCCTCACTGCGACCAGAATAAATCGATAAAGCACGGCGTTGCTCTGCATAATCATGGCTACCGCGGAGCGCAGCAAGGCTCGGCAAAATATCCATAAAATCGCTAGGTGCCAGCAACCACGTCTCTATGGTTGCCACCGCTTCTTCTCGATCTACATAATTACTCTGCATACGCCACCTGTTAGCACACGAGCACTAAGAATTCTATCGCCACAAGCGCCTTCACGCGTTCCCCCCTCGAACGAGTGCACAGTCTAACCTATATCGCTTAGTGCTAGCAACAAAATTTACAGTCTTAGCCGTGGCGCAAAAAATGATTCACCGCAAAATTCTTGCGCTTAATCTGCGATCTTGCACATGATTCAAAAATCAAATGAGGCATTTCTTAGCAAATTGGATGCGGATTCTAGAACGGGGGCAATTAATAGTAGGGGCAGGTTTCAAACCAGCCCTTGTTCAAATAGTAGGGGCAGGTTTCAAACCAGCCCTTGTTCAAATAGTAGGGGCAGGTTTCAAACCTGCCCTTGTTCAAATAGTAGGGGCAGGTTTCAAACCTGCCCTTTTGTAAGCAAATTTAATGCGGATTCTAGAACGGGGTTTGGGGCGTTAGCCCCAAATCATCAGAGCTTTCCTAGATTTTTTGATAAAGCTCTTGGTACGCCTTCGCGCAATCTACCCATGAGTACTCGTAGTTCATGGCTCGCTCAACCAGCGCTTCGTGCGTCTTGGCATTCTCAAAAACGTCGATGGCATCCATGGCACTCTCAAAGAATTCATCGGCATCATAAAGCGTAAAGCCAAAAGCGTTAGAGTCATTAGCGGGTCGTTTGGGCTTACAGTTGCGGATATCGCTCGCAACGCTTCCTCGCAGGTACGCAATCGGTAAGCACCCATAACGCATTGCACGCAAGTGCTGCGTGTTTTGCCCCTGCTGCTCGCGCGACATCAAAATAAAGTCGCACGCCGCCAAATGCTCCCGTAAATCTTCCTCCGACACGTCCTTCAACGTCACCGACAAATTCCCCGAAAACTCTTCGCGCCAGTCCTTTAGCACGCTCTCGTAGCGCTCTTTACCCTTGCCCAAAAACACCAGTTGCGCTCGCCTATCCATAAGATCGTCAAGAATATCGCTGACCAAATCCACGCCGCCTTCCGCACTAAATTCGTCAATAAAGCAGATTAACGGACGTTTCGGATCTTTTGAGAGTTTTAACTTTGCCGCTAATTTCGATTTGCATACAGCCTTTCCAATATCTCTCCCCGTACTCGGATCCCAGCAATCAAGGGTAATTCCTGTTCCAATGGCCTTAACAATCTTGCGACGCTTGGCCAAAACACCCTCAAGCCCACTAGCCCCGCCGTCTTTATCAAAAATCGCATCAACATCGGCCTTGGACGGCAAAACAATCGCATCGGCATACAAATATGCACCCTTTAAAATGCTCATCTCGCCGTAAAACTCAAGACCTTCAGAACTTTTAAGTTGTGCGCTAAGCCCAAATCTATCCACCCAATCCAAGGAGCGAAGCCCCTGATTATGAATACTCGGCAAGCTAACCAAGCATTTCACCGAATTTAATTTCGCCGCATGCTCGCCTTGACGCATCATCACCGGAAGCAGACAAGTCCCGATGTCATCGCAATGCACCACATCTACCGCCACAATTTGCTTGGCCAAAAACGCCGCCACCGCTTGCGCATAAAGCCCAAATCCAAGAGCTCCATCCAGCTCCGCAAGCGACGTCACCGAGCGCAAAATATCATGACTCAGGTAAAAAACTCGTACATGCTCATTGAGCCGCCCTTCCAAAATCCGCAGCTCAATATCCTTCCCATCAATTCGAACATTTAGCCTATGCAAACGCTCCGCAAGCGCACACTCCCCCTCGTCAATATCACGCAAATGTGGCAAAATCACACTTAGCTCAAGCCCCAAGCGCTTCAAATTCCTCGGCAGCCGCCCCACCAGCGACGAAACCTGCCCACTCGTATCCACACTAATCCCAGACGCCACATACAAAACTCGCATCTCTCTGTTCGACTCTCCATGCCCACGCATAAGCGCGGGGAAAATGTTACTGCTCCCCCCAAAGCACAATAAACTAATGCCAATCCCCATAAATTGTCAAGCCAAAGCTAGACTCGCCCTCCGCCGCCCTCTTGAAACTTTTGCCCTATCGGTCCTATATAGTTCAAGGGGCATAAGGCTGGGCATCCGCAACGTCGTATCATTGGCTGTTTTTAAGACTTTAGCTTGGTGGGGGAAGTTTCCCCCTACGCGCGGGCTTCCTCAAAAAACGCAGGGTTCACTGCAATGCCATGCGTCGTATTCGCTCATTCCGCTCATTCGCCGCATGGCATGCGTTCACGCTGCGTTTTTCTCGGCGATCCCGCGCTACCCCCTTTCTGACGAGAAGTCCTCGCTACGCCCAGTCTGATTTTGGCCTTAACAGGGCTTTATGCATGCCTCGCGCTACGCCCCCCGTATGTAGCTCTTAGCTAAGGATTTCTATGCGCATAGCAGAACTTAAACAAAGAGAAAACTTTCACTCCCTCTTTCTAGCCTCCATCGAGCAGCTCTTTAAGAGTTTGGAGCCCGATCTTGCGCTTTGCGAAGAGCCGCAGTTAGCATTTCAACAATGGTACTACCATCCATTTTATGGCGTTTTTGTGCAGCGCGAGTTTAGCAAAACAGGGCGACGGTTTTTGTATGACTCCATGCGACATAGCCCCGCTCGGTGGCGATGCGTTGCACAGCGCATTGCAGCACAAACCCTGCACTATGCCCCCACCTTCGAGGCTCTCCTAAGACCCGCTTTCGCCTTAAACGGCGCCATTAAATCTGCAAAACACGCAATGATTTTGCCTGGAAACCAGCGCATACGCTTCTTTGATTTCGAGCAGATGTACTGCCGCGTACACCGAAAGGTAGGCTTTAGCGAAAACTCGTTAAAGAATGAAATTCGCATAAGACAAAGGCTTGTTGGGCGATATGCTAGCATTCTGCCCATCACTTCGCTGAGCCCCGATTTGGCATACTTCGATGAGCCCCTCATCGATTTTCAACCGCTCAATCGCTACCACCAAAAACTGCGAACGCACGATCTTATTCAGCGTATTGCTAACGAATTGTTTGCCATCGCAAAGAACGACGAGCAGATTGTTCAAGCAAAGCAATATAGCGAAAATATATTGGCTAAGTTATGGATTAAAGGGGATAACTTGGATAAACGTTGGCCAGGGCTTAGTAGCCAAAAACTACGCCTCTTCTGGGAAGCATGTGCCAAATTAGCTTCTTATCAAGGTGAGGTTCATTTAGCCCTTACACACGGCGACTTTCAAGAGGGAAATATTCTTTTAGCTAAGAACCATCACGATTTTGCAATCATTGATTGGGAGGATGCCAAAATACGCTTTGCGCTCTACGACGCGCTTTGCTATGTATTGGCAGCGCGACGGCCGAAAACGCTTTGTGCGCGCGCCAAGCAGTACCTAAAATCAAGCGACGATGCAGCCTTCCTTGGCCCGTGGAAAGCACTTTACACGAACAAAAAAAGCGCTTTAGCACTCTTTTTGTTGGAAGATTGGGATTGGCTGCTTGATGCCTCGTTGCGTGAAGGTATCAAGTATTGCCCCTTAGGATTGCGAATGCGCTTGGATTTAGTAAGTGGCTTGCACGATTTAATTTCGTGAGCATGTTTTATTGCCTCGTGCTGTCATACGAGGAAAATGGTAGGAAAATGGATGATATGATTACGGGCTTTTTATCGAACTGTCTTAGACAGCGCTTACGCGACGAAATGTTTTCTACTGGAAATTAATATCAGAGACCTTTGCACGGCTAGAAATAACGAATTTAATTTTACAAATTCGATACAGTCTTAAAAAATGAGATATTTTGTAGAGAAGCACAAGTTAAGAATGCTAATTAAATAAGGCAGATGGAAGATAAAATGACATTTTATTCGAAAAGTGCTTAAAAGAGTGCTTTCTTTTTTGGAGGGGGGTGCGGGGGGAACCTTTTTTCTTTTGCAAAAAGAAAAAAGGTTCCCCCCGCGCAAAGCTCTCTATCATTAAATAATGAAATCGGTAACGGCGAGATAGCTGAATGAGTGAATTGTTTTTGGGCCTAGATATTGGCGCTGAATGTGTGAAATATGCTCTTCTTGAGCGCGATGGTAAAGAATTTGTCATAAAAAAATGCGCTAGTCTTGTGCACGAAAAAGAGGTAGAGGCTACAGTTAAGCGAATTTTAGAAGAGCTGAGTGGCTATAAGATCGCACAAGCTGCGGCAACGGGTAGATTTGCTCGACAGTTCCGTTTTGCTAGCCTCCCGCAGCGTGCTGCACAACGCGAGGGGCTTAGTACCCTGCTTGATGATGAACCTGTAACTTTGGTGAGTATTGCTTGCCGCGGGTTTTCGGTTTTTGAACGACGCAATGGCAGCACCGATGTTTTTCGTGAAAATTCGCGCTGTTCCCAAGGAACGGGCAACTTTTTGCGTCAACTCGTGGAGCGTTTTAATCTTAACTTAGAGCAAGCCGACGAGCTGTGTGAAACAGTCGAAGATTCAGCAGCGCTATCGGGTAGGTGCCCTGTCATTCTCAAAACCGATATGACGCACTTGGCAAACAAAGGCGAGTCGCGATCACGAATTTTAGCGGGCGTGTATGACGCGATCTGCGAGAATGTCCAAGCTTTGATAAAGCCAAAACTCTGCCCGAAACGTGTCATGCTTATCGGTGGCGTTTCTCGTTCGGCAAGGATCCGTGCACATTTTAGACGTTTTTGCGCGGAACGCGATTTGGAGTTTTTAGAGATAGATGAGCAGAGCTCGCTTTATTTAGAGGCGATCGGGGCTGCATCGCTGGCTGCAAAGGCTAAGGGCGCAAGACTCCCCGAAACGGCGGCAGTCTTTGTGCAACAAGCGCGAAACCGCCTGGATCGTTTAGGGGCGTTGCGCGAGCACTTAGCGCAGGTTCAACGACTAAAAGTACAGGAACAAACGGTTCCCATACGTGGTTCGCGCGTAATTTTGGGCTTTGATATTGGATCGACGGGTTCTAAAGCGGCAGCGCTTTTACTCGACAGCGATAGCAAGCAAGTACTCAGCGGCAATTGCGTTTGGGAGGGGTATCTGCGTACCAACGGCGATCCCATAGGAGCGGCTAAAGCGTTGGTAAAGCAGTTTTGCGAGCAAAACGATCGTGACCTACAAGTTGCGGCTTTTGGTGTTACGGGTTCGGGGCGAGAAATCGTCGCCTCATTGCTGGGAGCGGCCTACAAAAAGACGGCGGTTTACGTGGTAAACGAAATAGTTGCCCATGCCGAAGCGGCTATTGCCATTGATCCGAGCGTTGATACGATATTCGAAATAGGTGGCCAAGATGCGAAGTATATTCGCCTAAACGAAGGGAAGATTGTCGATGCTGCGATGAACGAGGCTTGCAGTGCGGGGACTGGGTCTTTCATTGAAGAGCAGGGAAAGAAGTTTAAGAGCATTGAGAGCGTCGCAGAGCTCTCTGACATTGCACTTTCGGCCGATGCGGGCGTTAGCCTTGGGCGACACTGTTCGGTTTTTATGACCGAGGTTATCGACGAAGCCATAGCCAGTGGCGAGTCTCAAGCTGCGATTATTGCGGGAATCTTTGATTCTATTATTTTGAATTACTTCTTTAGGGTAAAGGCAAACCGAAGCGTTGGCTCCACCGTATTTTGCCAAGGTATGCCCTTTAGCTCCGATGCTCTAGCCGCCGCCGTTGCTCGCCAGACTATGGCTCGCGTCATAGTGCCGCCAAAACCCGGAATGATGGGGGCTTACGGGATTGGGCTACTAGCGCGAAAGGCGGGCTGCGTTGAAGAGGGTATAAACTTCGATTTGGAGCTTTTTTTACGCGCCGAAATAGTGGAGCGCAATACCTTTACTTGTCGTTCCACCGTCGGTTGTGGGGGCAAGGGGAACTTGTGTAAGATCGACAAGTTACGTGTGCGCCTCAACGACAAAACCTTCGACTTTAATTGGGGAGGGGCTTGTTCTTTATGGGATAAGGGAAGCAAGAGCGAGAAGCTACCTGATCTTTGCCCAAATCCTTTTGCTGAACGTTTGGAGCTCGTTGACGCTATCACGGATTCTCTTCCACCCAAGGGGCGAAAATCCATCGCAATCAGCGAGGAGTTCCAAACCAAGACGCTTTTTGCCTTCTTTGCGAACTACTTTTACGCGCTTGGTTACGATGTGCACAAGTTCCAAGGAGGGCGCTTAAGCTATCTAAAACGTGGGCTGGAGGAGTCTAACGTTCAGTTCTGCGCTCCCATGCAGCACTTTCATGGTGTTGCGGCAGAGATGGTTGAGAGCGACTGTGATTACCTCTTTTTACCGATGATGCGTAGCGGGAAGTTTGCTGGTACAGAAGAGTACTCGGTGATATGTCCCATTGTTCAGTCCTGCGCCGATATTATTAAGCACGACTTTAAGCTGCCCGCTTCGCGCATGCTTTCGCCGGTCATTGATCTGGGTATCGGCAACTTTGAGAGCAAAGAGTTTAAGGAATCTTGTGCGCGTATAGCCAAAAGGCTTGGCGTGAGTAAAGCGCTGCACCAGCGCGCCTTTGAGCAAGCGCGAGAGGCGCAGCAACGCTTCGATGAGGAGCTACAAAATATTGGACGTCGCTGTATCGACTACGCCAAAGAAAACGATCTAGACATCGTTGTGGTTTTAGGCCGCAACTACACTATTCACAACAATGCGCTCAATTCCAACGTGCCCAATATCCTGCGAAACCAAGGTATGCTGGCGCTACCCGTCGATACATACCCCATCGAAACGGATGTTTTTTACGAAAGCGTGTACTGGACGTATGGACAATTGAATCTGCGAGCTGCAACACAAATTCGCCATACCCCGCGCCAGTTTGCGCTCTGGTGTAGTAACTACGCTTGTGGTCCCGATAGTTTCAATTTGCATTTCCTATCCTTTATCATGGATGCAAAACCTTACTGCGTGATCGAAACCGATGGGCATTCTGGGGATGCTGGAACGAAAACACGTGTCGAAGCCTTCCTTCACTGTGTAAAGTCTTATGAAGCATCTCAGAATGAGAAGATACGCGATCTTGCAGAAATAGAGCGTCGAAATGCGCCGATTAAGAATATTATAGCCGAAGACCGTGTCCTGCTCATTCCACCGATGGGGGACAACGCGAGAATTATCGCTGCAGGCTTTCGAGGCTTAGGCATGCGCTGTGAAACGCTGCCCATACCAACGCGTAAAACCTTGGCATACGGAAGACGTTACACCTCGGGCAAAGAGTGCTTACCGATGCACATTACGCTTGGCTCCCTTTTGGAGCGCGTCGATGAGTCGCCCGACGAAGAAAAACTCGCCTTCTTTATGCCGAGATCCAACGGACCATGCCGTTTAGGCTGCTATAATCTGCTCGATAAAATTATTTTGGAGAGGCTAGGCTTAACGGAGAAAGTAAAGATCTGGTCTCTCTCTGATACCGACTATAGCGAAGGCGTCCCCATGGTAGCGGTTATGGCCATCTACACAGCCTTTGTCGCCTGTGATACACTGATGGCGGCACTTTACGATATTCGCCCGATCGAAAAGGTTAAAGGTAAAACAGAGGCAATTTATCAAAAATACCTACAAAAATTAGTCTTACTACTCGAAAATCTGCCTAAATATAAGTTCTGGCGTACAAGCATTGCCAAGGAAATATTAACGGGGAATTTCTTTGGTATTGCCCAAATACTCAAAGACGCGGCAGCTGAATTCGCCGAAAATAGAACAAACATCAGCGTCCCCACGGTGCTCCTAACAGGCGAAATTTATGTGCGAAACGATCCCTTTGCCAACGATTTTATGATCGATGCACTAGAACGCCGCGGGCTTCGCGTACTCTTTGCGCATTTTAGCGAATGGATCGAGTACGCCGATGTTATTAATCGCGAGATCCTCAAAACGGCGACGAGTTTTACCGATAAGATCGCCTCGGAACTTGTGCGCCACATCATTAATAAGTGTTACGCCCCGATGGCGCGTGCGCTAAAGTGGCCACAACGCCACAGCGTTCCCGATATACTCAAAACTGCGCAAAAATATTTGCGCAAAGATCTCGTAGGCGAAGAGATTTTGAGCATTGGTACACCACTTCACGCGTGGAACCATAAACAAATTCTGGGCGTCGTCAACGTGGGACCCCTAGAGTGCATGCCCTCCAAAATTGCGGAATCTCAATTTTTCCACGTGGCTGAACTTGAGGGATTGCCCAGCATTACGCTTGCGTTTAACGGCGATCCCATCTCTGATAATGTTATTGACGACTTTGCGTTCGAGATTCACCAGCGCTTTGCCGACACAAGACTAGCCTTAGGGAAGCTCTGAACAGTGTGAAAATTGCCAAAAAAGTAGCTAGCGTAAAATAACGAAAGGTTGTCGAGCGTTCACGAAAAAGTCAATAATATCAAGAGACTACGCATAAGAGCAGGTTCTAAGGGTGCTAGCCCTTAGCGAGGAGTGGGGTAGTAGTCTCAACAGAGCAGAGTCTCCCTAAACGGGAGGCGTAAAACAAGAGTGGGTCGCGTAAAAACACCCTTACTTTAACTCTAGCGCTCAACGTGTTAAGCTAAGCGCGCTCGCGCGCAAGAGAGTGCGTGAGTGAATGAGGAGATAGGATGCTAATTGATCTGTTTACGTATTCAAAGGCTACGCGCGGCGGGCTGTTTGGTATTGAAGCCTTGATTGAGGCGGCGCGTTGTGCGCACTTGGATGCATTTTGTATTACTGATCGCGAGCAAAGTGCGCATGCATACGATATTCAGCGTATTGCTGAGCAATTCGATTATTTCGTCGGCATTGGGCTAGAGATTGAGACGAGTGCAGGGACTTTGGTAATCTACCCAGAGAAAATCGACGATGATTTTGTGAGCGAGGAGTGGCGAGAGTATTTGGGCGATTACCCCGATCCGCAAATTACCATTGATTATTTCAAAGAGCGCGGAGCTGCTGTTGTTGCGCGTAATATTTACGATCAGGGCAAGGGCTTTAAAGATAGAATTTTCTCTCTTAACGGCATTGATGCCATCGACGTCGTATCTGCGACGCGGCGACGCATTGACAACGAGCTAGCGTTAGAAGCGCAGCAGCGCTTAGCTAAACCTGGTGTTGGTGGTTCGGGTGTTTTTGATTTGCTTGATGAAATAGGGCATGTAGCCACCTTAATGCGTGCGCCTTCCTACAGCCAAGAAAGACTCGTTGCTTCGCTTTGTCAGGACGACCTTTGGCCTATATCGCTGCGCCCGATTGGGGATGCCTGTCCATTAGGTGCACAGCGCGATGCTAGGCCGATGCAAGGGCGAGAACGTGATTATCGGGGCTCGGAGCGACGGGGACGACGTGATGAGCGGCGCACGGATGCGCGAAAAGGCGATAGACGTGATAGACGCGATAATTCTAGGCGCGGGGAGCGTAGCGGATCGAGGAAATCACAAAGCTATCGTGCTTCACGACCAGAGCGATGAGTTCTGCTTCGCTACTCAGTTTTGTGCCAGTGTTCCTCAAGTCGTTGCGGCTCAAAGGCTACTCCGATTGCACGCTCCAAGCCTACGAGAGCGACTTGGCACAACTGCGTGAATATCTCGACTCCATCAATGAACTCGATATGGCGCCGCATGAATTCAATCGCCAAACCATGCGAGAGTGGATGGGGATAAATCAGGCTGAGTGGTCGCCAGCATCGCGTGCACGTAAAATATCGGCTGTACGTAGCCTTATTCGATTTTTGGTGCACCAACAATACATCGAAAAATCTCCTATTGAGAACTTCCAAACTCCAAAAATTCCCAAACAAATTAAGCAGACGTACTCTGTCGATAATATCTTTGTACTACTAGAGCTATCCCCAAACGCGGGACCGCTAGCGCTGCGCAATATTTGCGCCTTTGAGTTGATGTACTCCAGCGGTTTGCGTGTTTCAGAGCTGGTTGCGCTCAATATTTCGCAGATTGATTTGCTCGAAGAGTGGGTGCGCACTGTGGGCAAGGGTAATAAAGAGCGCGAAGTCCCGCTATCGCATACGGCGATCGACATTATTGGACGCTACCTAGCAGAATCGCGCCCACAACTCGTCGATAAAAACGGAGAACAGGACCCCGACGCGCTACTACTCAATGCGCGCGGTGGGCGCATAACGGCGCGCTCCATACGTCGATTGCTCAGCGAAGAAGAAGAGAAAAAAGGTCTCCCTACAGATGTATCGCCGCATGGGCTAAGACACGCTTTTGCGACGCACTTATTGGAAGCAGGCGCCGACCTGCGCGCGATCCAAGATATGCTTGGCCACGAAAAATTATCGACTACCGCGCGCTACACACACTCGAATTTTATGCGTATTGCTAAGGTCTACGACAACGCGCACCCGCGGGCGAAGCTAAAAAAAGACGATAGCGACGAAGATTAAAAAGCAAGCGCGCTCTGGCGGCCGATAAACGGGGGGGGTAGACCAAGACCCCCGAAGTAAATCGCTCTAGAAGCGCAAAAAAAGCGGTGGATCGACGCTAAGGAGATACACCGCTTTTTTTACTGCGCTTCTGAGCGATTTGCGAGGAGGCTTGGGCGTAGGGGGGCAAAAAGCCCCCCGCCAAAAAAAAGATTTACATAGGAGCACCGCCAAATATTGAGCTAAGCAGAGCGGGCAAGTAAATCGGGAGCAGACCCCACAAACAGAGCATAATTCCACACATCAGACCTGTGAGAGCTGCGGATTTTTTGAGGGGAATGCGCAAAAAAGTGCTCGCGCCAGTGCCCATGACGTAGAAAGTGTACGGCATCGCGATGGCATCGGCGATGGGTTGGAGGTGGGGAACGGGAATAATGGCCAAAAAGCCGATAAAAAAGAGCGGTGTGATGGAGTAGGCGGTGTAGCGAATGGTGTCCGAAACGTGGCAATCGGCCTCGGAGACGGCTGTGATGCCCGCAACAATCATGGCAAAGAGCCAGACAAAGAAAAAGAGGAATAGGAAGCTGGTCGTAGCGTGAACGACAGCGGTTGACCAAGAAATCGCGGGGTTGATAAGACCGCCGATGAGTTGTGCGATGGCGCGAAGGGCGATGAGGAGTACGAGGTGGGGCCAGTGTAGGTGTAGGAGGGATACGGGCTTGCTACGCTGCGTCTCCCAAAAATGCGTTGGGCGGAACAAAAGTAGGAGTAAGTTTCGGAAAAAATCGCCAAATGCCGAAGAATGTATGCGAAGTTCGTCTGAAGAAGCAGGCGTGGCCTCCTTTGGGCTTACAGCTTCATCGCTTGTGCGGCCTAGGTCTTGCGTGTCAGCGAGAGCTTGCTCTGTTTGCTCCAAATCTGGCTCGGGAACGTCCTCTTCAACGCTCTTTTTGGCAAGATCATCGGAATTTGTTGGGGGTGTGGACGCTACAACACCGCCACCAACGTTAGAGTGTGTACTGCGGATGGGGTTTGGCATCGCTAGGGTCGCAGCTCCCGCCAAAGCATCGCTGCGCTTTTGGATAGGCGTTGCAGGTAGTGTTTTGTTTTCTAGCGTTTTTGCATCGTTATTGTCTGTAAACATAAGCTCTCCATACGGGGGGCGACAAGATAATATGACTGGGTTTTAGAAGGGATTAGGCGCGTTTTATATATCGAGCATCGCGCGTATCGATGACAAGTTTGTTTCCACGCTCAATAAACAAAGGCACTTGGATTTCTAAGCCCGTTTCCATGGTAGCGCTTTTGGTGACGCTAGTAACGGTATCGCCTTTGACGGCAGGTTCGCAATCGACGACCTCCAAAATGACGGTGTTGGGCACCTCAATGCCAATAGGGTTGCCATCGTGTAGCAACACACGAACCATATCGTTCTCTCGAATGTAACCGAGTTCGTCTTCCACGTCGCTAAACGGGATCGTGAATTGTTCGTAGGTTTCGCTGTTCATAAAAATGAAGTTCTCGCGATTCTCGTTGTATAGGTATTGGCTTGGGACGATCTCGAAGTTTGCTTCATCAACTCTATCCGAGGCTTTGAAGGTTTTTTGCACGAGTTGTCCGGAGCGAATGTTTTTAGCCTTTATTCTTACAAGTGTAGCGCCTCCGCGCGCCGAGGGCGTTTGCATGCTTGTCTCAATCACGGTGTAGGGCTCTGCATCAAAGAGCACGCGCATTCCTTTTTTTACATCAATACTTGCTGGCATCGTAAACCTTTCGTTCAAACACAGATTAAAAAAGCTACTGGCACGATATATCGTACTAGTAGCTTACAAGGGGTCTAAAGAATATTAGACGCGATCTCGGCGAGTTTGGAGCGCTCGCCCTTGGTTAGAGTGACGGTGGCCGCGATGTCTTGGCCTTTAAATCTGTCGATAACGTAACTCAAACCGTTAGAATCGGCGTCGACGTATGGGTTATCAATTTGGTAGGGATCTCCTGTTAGTACAACTTTAGTCCCTTGCCCAACACGCGTAATAATCGTCTTGACTTCGTGTGGAGTGAGGTTTTGTGCCTCATCAACAATGATGTACTGTTTTGGAATCGAGCGCCCACGAATATAGGTCAGCGCCTCAAGTTGCAGCATCCCCATATCTACCAGCTCTTTATAAGAGCGCTGTCCTCGTCGTTTGTCCTCCTCATTGAGTCCCATCAAAAACTCGACGTTGTCAAAGATCGGCTGCATCCACGGGTTGAGCTTCTCCTCGAGGTTGCCGGGCAAATACCCGACGTCCTTGCCAAGCGGGAAGATGGGTCTAGCGACGAGTAGCTTTGAGTACACCATCTCTTCACTAGATTTTTGCAAACCCGCCGCAAGCGCGATCAACGTCTTACCCGTTCCCGCCTTTCCCAGCAGTGTAACGAGTTTGATGTTATCGTTTAATAGGCAATCAAAAGCAAAATGCTGCTCGCGGTTTCGCGGCTTAATACCCCAGCACCCCTGAAAGCTTCCACGCGTTGTAGTGAGCGTGACTATGCGACCCAACTGCGGTTGCAGGCGCGCCATTCCCGTGTGCTGTTCATCATTCTCGTCGATCAAACGCAGGTACTCATTGGGGTAGAGCAGCGCTTGATCCTCTCTCAAGCCCTTCGTAAGCTCAGCACAAGTATAAATCCCGCGCTCCTCATCGTAGGGCTCAAAATCAAACGTCACTTCTTTATCTTGATACAAGCTATCGATCAGGCTCCCTGGCACACGTAGCTCAATCGCGCCTGGGTAAAGCTCATCAATCGAAATACTGCGCTCTTCATAATTCTCGGAATTCAAGCCCATTGCATCAGCGCGTATGCGCAAGTTCGTATCCTTAGTAATAAACACACAAGGGAACTGCGGCTCCTCTGTCTGTAAGCGAAGCGCCACACCCATAATCAGCGTGTCCGCCGCATGCGACGCCGTACTAAGCCCGTCTTTTGGCAAATAGTGACGCTCCGTATTGAGCACGCGCAGCGTCCCACCTCCTGGCATTTGCACACCTACATCAAGCTTCCCAAGCTCCCTATACTCATCAAGCATGCGACTTATTTGCCGCGCATTGCGCCCCAATTCATTGAGTTGGCGCTTAAAATTATCAATCTCCTCAATGACATAGATCGGAATAACGACGTGGTGTCCCTGAAATTTTGTTATACTCAAAGGGTCATGCAAGACGACGTTCGTATCAAGGACAAAGTTTTTTACAACAGCAGAAGCATTCATGCTCAAATCCGTAAAAAAGGGGAAGCACTGAATAAGTCGAAGTCTGTTCCTTTGGGTGGGGGGAACACCCCCCTCGCGCAAGCTTCCTCGCAAAAGACGCAACTTGCGCAAGTTTGTGAGCGTTGTATTCGCTAAACGCTCATCCAACGCTCACAAAGCGCGCGTTGCGTCTTTTGCTCGGTGATCTTGCGCTACCCCCCTAAAGCTCAATGCGCCAAAAACTTTCCGCTCTAAAGACCTATCCAAATCTTCCAGTAGGTTAACCCCCCTCGCCCGCAAGAGTCTATCGCCATTAAAGAGTAAATTTCAAGAGATTGTCGCGTGAAAACAAGCTAGATCAAGCTATAAACTAGACCAACATATCGTGCACTTATCTCATTTTACTTGAAAGCAGATAAAAAATTACTTGAAAGCAGATAAAAAACTTATAGCATATAAGCACTGCGTTTCCAGAGAAAAGCGAAACGCTTTCGTATACGTTAGCAGGCAATTATGAAGCTCTACCATAAAATTTTCTTTTTACTTGTTTTTGCGCTTTTTACTTCATCTTGCGATTGGGAAGTCGGGCTTGAGAAATTCACCGGGCAGCGATGTCCTCCAGTCGACTTTGAGGGTAAATTTCTTGAAAAATATTGCGAAGATAAGCGCTGCAATAGTTATCATCCCTACATCAAGCGCTGTTCTGATGGGCTAGACTGCGCTATTGTTTCCGCCGACGAGTTCACTTGTTACCCAAAATGCAGTGGAAATCCAGATTCAAGCGATAATCCAGATCCTGGCGATAATCCAGATCCTGGCGAAGGCTTAGTACGTTGTGGCGAATACTGCATCGATCCCAAAACGGATTCATATAATTGTGGGGCAAAAGGTCTTTGTTATGTAAATGATCCCGATAGTGAAAACTACATCGGGGCGGAGTGTGGGAACAGCGAAAGATGTGAGAACGGGGTGTGTAAAACAACATGTCATCCACCCGAGTATTTATGTCCATCTACGTCGACTTGTGTAGATTTGAGTTCGGATGCAATGAACTGCGGGGCATGCGGCGCTGATTGCACGAAAGGCATGCCAGACAGCATGGTTTTCCAAAAATGCGAAGCTGGGATATGTTTGTACGGATGTGACGAGCAAAATGATTATGAGAAGTGCGGTAACCCTGATAAGGGGATATTGTGCGTAAAAAAGAAGGACTTTGAAAGTAATTCATTGTGTTGCGCGAAAGAAACTGAAATTCATGAACAAAAGCTTTGCAAGGAGGATGAGTTTTGTCAAGCAGGAACGTGTCAAAATTCGACTTGTACTGACAACAGCTGCCCCATGCTGGTCTGCAGGGGTGAAGAACCCTGCGATTGCGTCGCCAGTCCTGAGCTGTGCCAAACATGTGTCAATAGTGATATTCGATGTGGTAGGCGTTGTATAGACTGCAAAAATTCTGCGGGTAGCAGCGAAGGAAAGTGTGTCGATGGGAAGTGTCGATTAAACTGCATGTACGGCTACCACCCCAATGGGGATGCTAGTGTTTGCATCAAAAACAGCGAAGTAAAATGTGCCCCTGTCGATAGCGCAGAGGAAGTGAACTGCCTTGAAACAAAAAACGACACCGTCGAGAGTGTTGCCTGTATTGGTGGAGAGTGTAAAGTTGTGGAATGCGTTGATGGCTATTGCGACGTAGATGGCAACTTTAGTAACGGCTGTGAGCAAAAAGCGGGGGACAGCATAAATTGTTGTGCCGAGGCGAGACCTTGTCCTAAATTACCAAATCGCGAAGCCTCCGATTGCAAGACAAATGAAGAACAAGAACTAACTTGTGTTTACCGATGTGAAAGTGGTTTTACGGATTGTGGTGAAAATCGCTGTATAAAATTACATTGGACGGCATTGAATTGTGAAAACTGCACAATGTGCGTAGATGGTGACGAGTGTAGATTTGGCTGGTTTAAATATGTTTGCGAGTAAGTATTATCCGAGAAGAAGCACAAAAACGAGATTTTTATGAACACAAGAAAGTCGCTCACTCTGCATGGCTTAGAAATATCGCCAATTTTATATAGTTAATCTGAATTATGCATGATCTTAGTAGTAAAGAGCAGCTACAAAATGAAATGGCTAGCTTAGATAAGTATCGAATAATAAAGGAGTTGGGGCGAGGTGCTCAGGCTATAACGTACTTGGTAGAATGTTCTGATACTAGTCTTGCGGCGATGAAGGTGTATAGCCTGCCGACACACAGTGAGTGGGAGGCTTTTAAGTATTTCGAGAGAGAGGCAAGGGCTTTACAGGGGATTGAGCATCCCAATGTGCCTGCGTTTTTGGACTCCTTTGTGCGCCTAGATGAACAGCCGCCAAAAGCATATCTTGTTGAAAGCTATGTCGATGCCTAGTCCTTGGCTTCGCATATGCAGTCGGGTAGACGATTTTCATGCGATGAACTCTACGACATTGCTCTGCAGCTGTGCGATATTCTATCCGATCTTCATCAAAGCAAACCTTCTGTAATTCACCGAGATTTGAAGCCTTCAAATATTCTTCTTGACGATGCTGGCAAGCTTTACCTCATCGATTTTGGTGTGGCTGCATCCAATATTAATGATGACGGGTCCTCCGTTTCGGGTACCTTTGGATATATGCCACCAGAGTAGTATTTGGGCCAAGTTTCTAGTAGTTGTGATGTTTACGCCGCAGCATTTTGCCTCATTCACCTCATCACTGGCGTTCCTCCCTACGAGATGGAAAGTCATGTTTTTCGTATACTTTTTGAAGAACATCTGCCCAAATCTATACCTGAGAGCTTGATTCTATTACTCCAAGCTACAACGGATCCCAAGTTATCTTTACGTCTTAGTGATTTAGCCGAAATTCGCTATCTTATGAGTGAAATCCGTAGTAATCCATCGCAAGTGCCTCGAAGCCTTGCGAAAAGAAAGCGGGAGCGGGCTTATCAAGAAAACGATACCGAGGGGCATAGCTTAAAAGCTCTTAGCTTTTACGACTTGTCAGATGATACAGTAGCCAAAAAGTTTTCTGGTCACGAAGAAAAGATAATTTTTCTTGCTCTCATTATATTTGCGCTAGGTTTTATTTTATTTTCTTTTTTATATTTGCTGTTATTTTATCGTTAAATATTTCTAGGAAGTCTTTGAATGATCACGGTGGAGGCGTTACGGAGGCTAGGCTCGCGGTGAGAGGGGGTAGCGCAAGATCACCTGCAAAATGCGGCTAGAGACGCATTTAATGCGCTGGTCACGCGATTAGCGTGAACGGCGCATTAAATACAGCGGCTCTTGCCGAATTTTGCGGGAAGCTTGCGCGTAGGGGGAAACTTCCCCCACAAAAAAATGAGTATAAATATCGCATGAATTGAGCATCCATTGCTTCGATAACTTGGTAATTATAAAACGAAGAGTAAAATTTGTTATGCAGCAATCGCATTTTAAAGAAGAATCAGCTCTAGAGCAAGAGCGTGACTTAGTTCAATGGGCTCAGCAGGAACGGCGTGTACTCGATGAGCGTTATGCGCTTTTGGAAGAACTCGGCAGCGGCGCACAAGGTACTAGCTATAGAGCCTTCGACATCGAAGTGGGCAGAATCGTTAATATTAAGGTGTACCAATTTGATGAATCTGCAACGTGGAAGGAGTTCGAGCTTTTTGAACGCGAGGCAGAGACGCTTAGAACCATTGAAGTACAGGGAGTGCCGCGGTATTTTGATAGCAAGCTCGATTTAGAATTAATGCCGCCCCGTGCATATATAGTGCAAGAGCATATCGATGGCGAAACGCTAGAATACTATATCAAAAAGAAGTTACGCTTTTCCATGCAGCATATGCTGGAGATGGCAAAGGCATTGTTTCGCATTTTAGCCGATCTTCATGCCTACGCACCGCCAGTGATTCATCGGGATATTAAACCCTCCAACCTCATACTAAGCCCGGACGGCAGATTGTGGCTTATAGACTTTGGTTTGGTAGCGGCGAGTAGAGCGAACAAAACGTCCTCAACGACTGCTGGTACTTACGGATATATGCCACCCGAACAGGTAATGGGGAAGGCTTACCCAGCCTCGGACATATATGCTGCAGCCATGTGTTTGGTGCATCTTTTTAACTGGACGCCACCCCTTGGAACTACAGGTAGATAAGGATAGATTTACACCGTTGTTTGTAGACTACTTAAGCAAAAACACCTCGCTGACGCGTGGCCGTTTTTTGCTTTCTAGGCGCAACTTAGCCGACACACTCGCCTTAGAAGATGCAGATATTGAAAGTGAAGCAGACAACGAAAACGACGTAGTCGCTAATCTAAAAGGCAAAGATCAGTATTCTTTATACGACTGGGAAAGGCTAGCGCGAGATAACGGTTCTCACAATCTCTATTATCGCACTATCAACGCGATGCTAGAGCCAGAGCTTGAAAAACGCATAAATACTGCTCAAGATGCGTTAAGGGCATTGAGCGACGTGGAGCTAGAAATTGAAGAAGCGATTAGAGCGATAAAATACTCTGATTTGACGCGAGAACATGAAGAGAGCCAGATGAATAAGAGTAAAAAAATCTTGAGCAATCCATATTATGCTTTTTTCTATTTTACCCTTCTAGCTATATTGTATCTTATATTGATTGTTTTTAGGGCGAGCTAGCCTTTTGTGTCTTTAAATTTTGAACCACGAAAAACACGAAAACACACGAAAAATTCTTTCTTTAATCTTACAGATCTGACTTGACTTGTAATAATCTTTCGTGCCTTTTGTGTCTTTAAATTTTGAACCACGAAAAACACGAAAACACACGAAAAAATATTTTTTATTTTTACAGAACCAACTTGACTTGTTATAATCTTTCTTGCCTTTCGTACTTTAAATTTTGAACCACGAAAAACACGAAAACACACGAAAAATTCTTTTTTATTTTTACAGAGCCAACTTGATTTATTATAGGCATTCGTGCCTTTTGTGTCTTTATATTTCGAACCACGAAAAACACGAAAATTCACGAAAAATTCTTTTTTATTCTTACAGCCCCTACTTGACTTGTTATAGGCATTCTTGCCTTTTGTGTC
>Ga0265293_10001260_pt1 | contig 55881 bp, 53 predicted proteins | sample Munlanlewell138R_FD_192505 | JGI IMG/M metagenome (GOLD analysis project Ga0265293, IMG submission 192505) | Leachate microbial communities from a municipal landfill in Southern Ontario, Canada - Leachate well 138R | ecosystem: Engineered > Solid waste > Landfill > Unclassified | place: Canada... | reverse complement strand
GCTGACGGTGACGCGCGCGCTGATCGAGGAGGGCCTGCCGCCCGCCCAGGTGTTCAGCGCGGCCTTCGGGCCGGAGCAGCCGGTGGCGTCCAACGACGCCGAGGAAGGGCGGGCGCTCAACCGGCGCGTGGAGATCGCACCGGTGCCCAAGGCACGCGCCGACCAGGAGGGCGGCTCCCGTGAATGAGGTCGGCCGCGGCAGGCAGGGGGCGGCACCGCTGCGCGCCGAGGTCCGGCGCGACCTGTGGCGCCAGTTGCGCGAGCACGCGCGCGAACAGGGCGATCGCGTGCTGGCCGACGCCGGTCTGCTGGCGCACACGCCGCGCGACGGTCTGCCGCCGCTGCGCAGCGCCCTGCGTTTCCAGGCGCTCTGGCAGCGCATCCGCACCGAGGACGAAATCCGCGACGCGGTCGCACGGGCGCCGGAAAACGCCGGGCCGCTGAACTCGCACCGGCTGGCACTGCGTGCGCTGGCGCTGATGCAGGCGCTCTCGCCCGACTACCTGCGCCACTTCGTCACCCATGCCGAATCGCTGATGTGGCTGGACGGCGCGCAGGACCAGTTGCGCCGCGGCAGCGCCACCGCGGCGCCGGGCAGGAAGCGAACGCCCCGCGCGCGCAAATAGCCGTCCCTCCGGCCCCATCCGGGGGCGCTCCGGCCCCTTCACCCGGGCTGTTCAGGGGGCGCGGACGAGGAGGGGCCCGGCGGGGTGCGGTGGCCCGCCTGTCGTGCCTGTTCATGGGCCAGGATACGGTCGAACAGGTCCAGCAGCGTGGCTTGCTGCTCGTCGCTCAGGCATTGCAGCAGCTCGATATTGCGCCTCTCGATCAGGGGCATCAGCTTGCGCCACAGCGCCTTGCCGCTGGCGGTGAGCGTCAGTGAGACGCTGCGGGCGTCGTGCGCACGGGTGTTCTTGACCACCAGCCCCTTGTCGGTCAGCGCCTGCGCCGCCCGGCTCGCGTGGCTCTTGTCCAGGTTGGCCTCGAAGGCCAGCTGGTTCACCGTGAGGTGTGGAAAGGAGCCGATCGAGGACAGACAGCGCGCCTCGGGCAGCGACAGCCCCGTGCCACGCAGATAGGCGGCCTGGCTCGCCATGTCGTTGAGCTTGCTCAGCGTGTTCAGCCGGTAGGTGAAATAGCGCTTGAGAACAGGCGTGGACGACATGGCAGACAGGTCTTGCCGGACTTACTTGCCGCTGTGCTTGGCGATCAGCGCACGGGCGTCGGCCAGCAGGGCCTTGCCATCCAGGCCGCGCTTGTCCATCTCGGCCACCCATTCCTGGACCACGCCTTCGGAGGCCTTGCGCCACTTGTCCAGTTCGGCCTTGTCCAGGATGGTGATGACATTGCCGCCGGCGATGACCTTCTCCTTGCTGGGCTTGTCGTTCTCGGACATCATGTGCGCGAACTTGACCGACAGGTCGCGGCCGGCGTGCTTGTCGATCACCTTCTGCAGGTCCGGCGGCAGCGATTCGTAGCGCTGCTTGTTCATCGCCATCACGAAGAAGGCCGTGTAGATGCCGCCCTCGGCCGGATCGGCCTGCGCGACGTAGCGCGAGAGCTGGTCGAGCTTGATGGTCGGGGCGATTTCGTAGGTGGTCACGGCACCGTCGATCACACCCTTGGACATGGCATCGGGAATGGCCGGGATGGGCATGCCCACGGGCGTGGCACCCAGCGCCGAGACCATGCGCGTGATCAGGCGGGTCGGGCCGCGCAGCTTCAGGCCCTTCATGTCGTCGAGGGTTTTGACCTGGCGCTTGCTGGTGTAAACCACACCGGGGCCGTGGCCGTGGATGGCCAGCACCTTCACGTCGCCGAACTCATCGCGGGCATTTTTTTCGTAGTAGTCCCAGGCGGCCGCGCTGGTGGCCTCGGGGGTGGACATGATGAACGGCAGCTCGAACGCCTCGATCTTGGGGAAGCGGCCAGCGTTGGCGCCGGGCAGGGTCCACACGATGTCGGCCACGCCATCGCGCGCCTGGTCGTACAGCTGCGGCTGCGTGCCACCCAGTTGCATGGCCGGGAAGATCTGGCACTTGAGCCGGTCGCCGGAGTCCCGGGCGATGTCGTCGCACCACTCCTTGAACATCTTGGTGTGCTGGATGGACGTGGGGCTGAGGAAGTGGTGGATCTTCAGGGTGATGGTCTGGGCCTGGGCGGCCGCAGCACATGCCAGGAGGGCGGCGAGCGCACCCAATTTGACGGATTTCTTCATGGCAGGCATCTCTGAAAAGGGTTGGATAGGAAGCCTGCACTATGCAAGATGGTTGCGAAGACAACGAATGGGGTTAGTACCTAGGCTTATTTAATTCGTTGAAAACAAACGAAATATTTTTCCAGACCATGGGCAATCAAGGGTTTTCATCTAGTTGCGTGCGCAACCAACAATACCTAGAATGCGAGCATTGCCCACCCCGATGCCACCATGCCACCGTCTTCCGTCACCGCCGCGCCGGGCCCTGCCGAGGTACCGCTGGATCGCACGCTCAGCTACCGCCTGCATCTGCTGAACAAGCAGACCGATCTGGACAGCCAGCGTGCCTACCTGCTCAGGGCAGGCCTGTCGCTCAGCGATGCCCGCTGCCTGACCACCATTGGTACCTTCGAGCCGCTGTCGGTCAAGGACCTGGCGCACAAGGCCAACCTCAACAAGGGGCAGGCCAGCCGGGCGGCGCAGGCACTGGTCGATCAGGGTCTGGTGCTCAAGCAGGACAGCACCAGCGACGGACGTGGCGTCGTGCTGACCCTCACGCCGGCCGGCCGCCAGGCCTTTGCACGGACCATGGCCATGGTCCATGCACGCAACCGCGAGATCTTCGGCTGCCTGAGCGAGGCCGAACAGCAGCAGCTCAGCATGCTGTTCGACCGCCTGCTGGCACACAACCGGGCCGCCTGATCCCTTCCACAACGCCGCCCCCGACGACCGACCATGCACCAGCCCAGCGCCACGCCCCGTCCCTCGATCTATTACCGCTACCGGGTTTTCGAGCCCTGGCGGCCATCGGCCCATCCGGCGCAGCCGCGCCAGCGCGTGGTGATTGCCGGCTCGGGCCCGGCGGGCATGGTCACCGCGCTCGAACTGGCCCGCCACGGCGTGGCCAGCGTGATCCTGACCGCCGAGCGGCAGTTCTCGCAGGGCAGTCGCGCCATCGTGTTCACGCGCCGCTCGATGGAGATCCTGCAGCAGGTGGGGGTGGCCGACCGCATGACCGAGGGTGGCCTGCCCTGGCGTTTCGGCAATTCCTTCTACCGTGGCCAGCGGGTGTTCCGCATGGAAGCACCGCACGATGCCGACGACCGCTTCTATCCCATGCTCAACGTGCAGCAGCAGTACATGGAGGAGTACCTGCACGACGCGTGCGCGGCCAATCCGCTGATCGACTTCCGCTGGGGCAACAAGGTGGTCGGTGTCGAGCAACACCCGGACCATGCACGGCTCACGGTGGACACACCCGAGGGCGAGTACCTGCTGGAGACCGACTGGCTGGTGGCGGCCGACGGCGGCCGTTCCGACATCCGAGCCATGCTCGGCCTGAAGATGGAGGGCGCCTCCTACGAGGGCTTTTTCGTCATCGCCGACATCCGCGTCGACCTGCCGCTGCCGACCGAGCGGCTGGCCTTCTTCGACCCCGACTGGAACCCGGGCAACACCGTCCTCATGCACCGCGAGCCGCATGGCATCTGGCGCGTGGACTACCAGTTGCCGCCGGGCGAAACGCCCGAGCAGGCGCTGCGCCCCGAGTCGCTGCAGGCGCGCATCGACGCCCAGCTCGCGATGATCGGCCACGCCGGTGCGCCCTGGGAACTGGACTGGTGCTCGGTGTACTCGGCGCGTACCCTCACGCTGCCCGACTACGTGCACGGCCGTGTGATCTTCACCGGCGATGCGGCACACCTGCTGCCCATCTTCGGCGTGCGCGGCGCCAACACGGGTTTTCAGGACGCGCAGTCGCTGGGCTGGCACCTGGCCTTCGTGGTCAGGGGGCTGGCCGGTCGCAAGCTGCTGGCCAACCACAGCGCCGAGCGCGTGGGCGCGGCGCGCGAGATCATCGACGAGGGTGGCAAGAGCGTGCGCTTCATGACCCCGCCCACGCGCGGCTTCGCGCTGCTGCGCAACGCGGTGCTGTCGCTGTCGCTGCAGCACGGTTTCGTGCGCCCGCTGTTCCACTGGCGCACCTCGCGTCCGCACGAGTACACGCATTCCATGCTCAACAGCCCGGGTGACGACGACGCGCTGTTTGCCGCCGGCCCCGCACACGGTGCGCCGCCGTGCAACGTGCGCCTGGGGCCGGACGACTACCTGCTCGACCACCTGGGTGGGGGCTTCGATCTGCTGTACTTCACCGGGGCCGATGCCGTGCCCGCGCCGTTGCGCGAGGTGGCCGACGCGTTCCGTGCCCGTGGCGTGCCGCTGCGCATCACCGCCATCGGTGCGGCCGGCCCCGTGGCCGGTGCCGACCAGGTGCTGCCCGACGCCGATGGCCACTGCCGCGAGCGCTACGGTGTGCCCGCCAGTGGCGGTGCCTACCTGCTGCGCCCCGACCAGCATGTGTGCGCCCGCTGGCTCACGCTGGATGCCATGCGCCTGCGCGCCGCCCTGCAGACGGCGCTGCCTGAATGATCGCCTTGCAACAGGAGTGACCACCATGAACACCACCCCGGCATTGCCCATCGAAGGGCTGGAGCAGGTTTACGACACGCTGGCCCAGGCCATCGACCAGGCGGGTGCCGACAAGGCCGACCTGTTCCTGGTCAAGCTCGCTTTGCTCAACGCCCACGCGCTGGCGGACCCGGCGCTTTTCGAGCAACATGTGCAGGCCGCCCTCCAGGACCTGTGAACCCCCACCCCACCCACCCCAAGGAGACCGACATGTCCATTGTCAAAGGCGTACACCACGTGGCCTACCGCTGCAAGAATGCCAAGGAAACCGTCGAGTGGTACAAGAAGTACCTCGACATGGATTTCATCCTCGCCATCGCCGAGGACCGGGTGCCCTCGACCCAGGAGCCCGATCCCTACATGCACATCTTCCTGGACCTCGGTGGTGGCAACATCCTGGCCTTCTTCGAGTTGCCCACCAAGCCCGAGATGATCGCCCCATCCGACGCCAACACGCCGGCCTGGACGCAGCACCTGGCGCTCAAGGTCGATTCCTACGACACCATGATGGCGGTCAAGGCCCGGATGGAAGCCGATGGCATCGAGGTGGTGGGGCCGACCGACCACACCATCTTCAAGTCCATCTACTTCCGCGACCCCTCCGGCCACCGTCTGGAGCTGGCCACCGACACCGCCACCCCGGCCATGAACCAGGCACTCGATACGGTGAAGTGGGACATGCTCAACGAATGGGACAGGACCAAGAAGGCGCCGACCCATGCCCGCTGGATGCACGACGGTTCGGCCGCCCCGCAACCCTGAGAAACCGTATGACGATGCTCAATGAAACCCACGACCCGGCGCTGCGCAGCTGGGTCGCCTCGGCCCATGTGGCCGGGGCGGACTTCCCGATCCAGAACCTGCCGTTCGCGAGCTTCCGCCGCCAGGGCAGTGCCGAGCCCTTCCGCGGTGGTGTGGCCATCGGCGACCAGATCGTGGACCTGGCGGCCGTGGCCCGGGCCGGCGTGTTCACCGGCGAGGCCGGCGAGGCCGCCGCGGCGGGCGCGCAGGCCCAGCTCAACGCCCTGATGGCGATGGGCCCGTCGGCCTGGCGTGCGCTGCGCCTGGCGCTCTCGCGCGCGCTGCGTGAGGGTGCCGCCGGGCAGGCGGCCCTGCAGGCCTGCCTGGTGCCCCAGGCGCAGGCCGAATACGGTGTGCCTGCCCGCATCGGCGACTACACCGACTTCTACACCTCGGTGCACCACGCCACCAACATCGGCCGGCTGTTCCGCCCGGACAACCCGCTGATGCCCAACTACAAATGGATTCCCATCGGCTACCACGGCCGCGCGTCCAGCATCGGTGTCTCGGGGCAGGCTTTCCACCGGCCGGTCGGCCAGACCCTGCCGCCGGGGGCCACACAGCCGTCGTTCGGTCCCTGCCGGCGCCTGGACATCGAGCTGGAGCTGGGCATCTTCATCGGCACGGGCAATGCGCTGGGCGAGCCGGTGAGCATGGCACAGGCGGAAGACCACGTGTTCGGCATCTGCCTGCTCAACGACTGGTCGGCACGCGACATCCAGGCCTGGGAGTACCAGCCGCTCGGCCCATTCCTGGCCAAGAACTTCGCCACCACCATCTCGCCCTGGGTCGTGACGCTGGAGGCGCTGGCGCCGTACCGCGTGGCCTTCGAGCGGCCGGCGGACGATCCGCCACCGCTGCCCTACCTGGACAGCCAGGCCAATCGCCAGGGCGGGGCCTTCGACATCCAGTTGCAGGTCGGCCTGCAGACGCCGGCGATGCGCGAAGCCGGTCAGGACGATGCCAGCATCTGCCGCACCAGCTACCGGCACGCCTACTGGACGGTGGCCCAGATGGTCGCGCACCACACGGTCAACGGCTGCAACCTGCAGCCCGGCGACCTGTTTGGCAGCGGCACCCTCTCGGGCCCGTCGCTGGACCAGGCCGGCGCGCTGATCGAGCTGACCGCCGGCGGCAAGCACCCGCTGTCCCTGCCCAACGGCGAGACGCGCACCTTCCTGGAAGACGGTGATGCCGTGGTCCTGCGGGGCTGGTGCGAGAAGGCCGGCGCCGCGCGCATCGGCTTTGGCGAATGCCGCGGGACAGTGTTGCCGGCGCGCCGCTGAGACGGGACACGCCGGTGGCCGTCAGGCCATCTGCGTGATCGCGCGGCGGAACCAGCGCAGCGACAGCCCGAACAGCACGGCACCGATCAGGCCCAGCGCCAGCAGGGCGGGCCAGACCACCTCGAAGCCGGCGCCGCGGTAGAGGATGGCCTGGCTCAGCTCGGTGAAGTGGGTCGTGGGTGCGAGCGACATCAGCCACTGCACCCACTGCGGCATGCTCTCGCGCGGGGTCATGCCGCCCGAGAGCATCTCCAGCGGCATCATCACCAGCATCACCAGCAGGCCGAACTGGGGCATGTTGCGGGCCATGGTGGCCATGAAGATGCCCATCGAGGTGGTGGCGAACAGGTGCAGGCTGGCACCGAAGAAGAACAGGGTCAGCGAGCCTTCGATGGGTACCTGCAGCAGCCAGCGGATGATGCCGTTCATCGACACGATGGCTGCCAGCAGCACCACCAGGCCCATGGCCCAGACCTTGCCCAGCATGATCTCGGTCGGTGTCACCGGCATCACCAGCAGGTGTTCGACCGTGCCGTGCTCGCGCTCGCGGATCAGGGCGGCGCCGGTCAGGATGATGGAGGCCATGGTGATCTGCCCCACCAGTTCCATCAAGGCGCCGAACCACGCGTTCGACAGCGTCGGGTTGAAGCGCATGCGGGTGACGAGCTCGACGGGTGACACCGCGCTCTCGCGGTGGCCCTGGAGGAACTCGGCCACCTCACCGGCCACGATCTGCGCGGCCAGCCCGCTGCCGGTGAAGGCCTGGCTCATGCGCGTGGCGTCCACGTTCAGTTGCACGGTGGGCTGGCGCCCGGCCAGCACATCGCGCTGGAAGTGCGGTGGAATCACCAGCACCAGGGTGTAGTGGCCGGCATCGAGCATCGGGTCGACGTCGGCCTGCGAGATGCGGGCCGGGGTGTTGAAGGCCGGCGGGTAGAAGGCGGTGAAGATCCGGGCCGACAGTGCCGAGTCGTCCTCGTCGACGATGGCCACCGGCGTCTGCTGCAGCGTCTCGGGCATGGCCGTGCCCGCGGTGTAGACCGCCACCGTGAAGACATAGATGATCAGAAAGAGCATCGTGGGGTCGCGCCAGAGACTCCACAGCTCCTTGATGCCCAGGCGGCGGATGTTGGCCAGGTGCTGCAGCAGGCGGCGCATCGGGCTCACTTCTCCTGCTTGCGCAACAGCACCACCGCCACGGTCAGGATGACCAGGGGCGCGATCGCCAGCGGCCAGATGGAGCCGGCCAGATCGTCAAAGCCCAGTGCCTTGTTGAAGACGCCGCGGCTGATCGTGAACATGTGGCTGGCGGGGTAGATCTCGCCGATCCAGCGGCCCAGCCCCTCCAGCGAGGACACCGGGTTGATCAGGCCACCATACTGCATGGCCGGCAGCATGGTGCCGATCATGGTGAAGAACATGGCGGCCAGCTGGCTCTTGACCAGCGCCGAGGCCAGCAGGCCCAGGCCGGTGGCGCTGATGCAGAACAGCAGGGTGGACAGGGTCAGCGTGGCCAGGCTGCCGGTGATGGGCACGTCGAACGCCGTCACCGCCAGCACGGTCATCATCGCGAAATTGACCATCGACAGCCCCAGGTAGGGCAACTGCTTGCCGAGCAGGAACTCGGTGCGGCTCGTCGGGGTGACGTAGAAGTTGACGATCGAGCCCAGTTCCTTCTCGCGCACCACGGCCAGCGCGGTCAGCATCGACGGCAGCATCAGCAGCAGCATCGGAATGACCGCCGGCACCATGGCCGGCAGGCTCTTGACGTCGGGGTTGTAGCGGAAGCGCGTTTCCACGTTGATGCTGCCCGCCGGGGCCTGGCCCGTGGCCTCGGTCATCTTCTGCACCAGCCAGTACTGGTGCATGCCCTGCACGAACCCGGCCACGGTTTCGGCACGCTGGGGCATGGCGCCATCGATCCAGGCGCCGATCTCGGCGGTCTCGCCCCGGTGCACGCGCTGCGCAAAACCGGACGGTATCTCCAGCGCCAGCGAGATCTCGCCACTGCGCAGCCGGTGGTCCATGTCGGCGTCATCGGCCAGTGGAGGCTGTTCGATGAAATAGCGCGAGCCCGACAGTTGCAGGGCGTAGTCGCGGCTGAGGCTGGTCTGGTCGCGGTCGAGCACCGCAAACCGCAGGTCCTCCACGTCCATGCTGATGCCATAGCCCATCACGAACATCAGCATCAGCGAGCCCAGCAGGGCCAGCGCGCCGCGCACCGGATCGCGCTGCAGCTCCAGCGACTCGCGCCAGGCGTAGCTGAACAGACGCCGCCGGCTGCGGCGCCAGCGGCTGTCCCTGCGTGCGGCCGGCCGGGCGCTGTCGGTGGCCAGCGGGGCCTGCGTGTCGTGTTCGGCGCCGCCGCCCGCCTGCACCAGGCAGTCGATGAAGGCCTGCTCCAGCGTTTCGGCGCCGTGGGCGTCGATGATGGCCTGGGGGGTATCGCTGGTGAGCACCTGGCCGGCGTGCATGAGCGAAATGCGGTCGCAGCGCTCGGCCTCGTGCATGAAGTGGGTCGAGATGAAGATCGTCACGCCGTCGCGGCGCGAGAGTTCGATCATCAGGCGCCAGAAATTGTCGCGCGCCATCGGGTCCACGCCCGAGGTCGGTTCGTCCAGGATGAGCAGCTCGGGCTTGTGCACCATGGCCACGGCCAGCGACAGCCGCTGGCGCATGCCCAGTGGCAGCTTCTCGGGCAGCTCGTCCATCACGTCCTGCAGGCCGAAGCGCCGGGCCATCTCGTCCACGCGTCCGGGCAGCACGGCCTCGGGCACATGGAACAGGCGGGCGTGCAGCACCAGGTTCTGCGACACGGTCAGCTCGCCGTAAAGCGAGAAGCTCTGCGACATGTAGCCCACGCGCCGGCGCGTGGCCATGTCGCGCGGGTCCACCCGGTGACCGAACAGCAGGGCCTGGCCTTCGCTGGCCGGCAGCAGACCGGTCAGCATCTTCATGGTGGTCGTCTTGCCACAGCCGTTGGAGCCGAGGAAACCGAAGATCTCGCCCCGGCGAATCCGGAAGCTCACGTTGTCGACGGCCGTGAAGTCGCCGAAGCGCATGGTCAGGCCGTGCGCCTCGATGGCCACCTCGTGCGCCTGATCGTGCGGCAGCGGCGGGATGACCACCGGTTCATGGCCGCGTCGCCGCTCCTCGGGCAGCAAGGCGATGAAGGCGGCCTCCAGGCGATCGGTGCCGGTGCGGGCCATCAGCCCGGCCGGCGTGTCCTCGGCCAGCACCCGGCCCCCGTCCATGGCCAGCAGCCAGTCGAAGCGCTCGGCCTCGTCCATGTAGGCGGTGGCCACCACCACGCTCACGCGGGGGTTGTGCCGCCGGATCTCGACGATCAGGTCCCAGAACTGGGCGCGTGCCAGCGGATCGACGCCGGTCGTCGGCTCGTCCAGGATCAGCAGGTCCGGGTCGTGGATCAGCGCGCAGCACAGGCCCAGCTTCTGTTTCATCCCGCCCGAGAGCTTGCCCGCCGGGCGCGACAGGAAGGGATGCAGGCCGGTGGCCTTCGTCAGGCGGTCGATGCGCCGCCGCCGCTCGGCGCGGCCGTGACCGAACAGGCGGGCGAAGAACTGCAGGTTCTCCTCGACCGAGAGGGTGGGGTAGAGGTTCTTGCCCAGCCCCTGCGGCATGTAGGCAATGCGCGGGCAGACGCGGCGGCGGTGCGCGGCCATGGCCATGTCGCCACCGAGCACCTGCACCTGGCCCTCCTGCACCGCCCGGGCCCCGGCCAGCAGCGCCAGCAGGCTGGACTTGCCCACGCCGTCCGGGCCGATCAGGCCGACCATGCGTCCCGCCGGTATCTCCACGCTGACGTGGTCCAGCGCACGCACCTGGCGGTACTGCAGGCTCACCGCCTGCAGGCGGGCCACGACGGTGTCCGCCGCCGGGGTGCTCACGGGCGCAGCACCTGCGACAGGAAGGGCGGCCAGTCGGCCTGGTCGTCCAGCCGGATCCAGGCGACACCGGGCAGCCCGGTCTTGACCTGCTCTTTGTATTTTTGCAGCAGCGCCCTGTCCACCTGGGCGCGCACGCGGAACATCAGCTTCTGCCGTTCGCTGGCGGTCTCCACCGTCTTGGGCGTGAACTGGGCGGTGCTGGCGACAAAGGACACGCGGGCGGGAATCGCCACCTGGGGCGCGGCGTCGAGCACGATGCGCACCTCGCTGCCGAGGGCGACCCGGCCGGCCACGGTCTCGGGCAGGAAGAAGGTCATGTAGACATCGCCGAGGTCGACCAGGTTGAGCACCCGCCCGCCGCCGGCCACGATCTCGCCCGGGTGGGCGACCAGGAACTGCACGCGCCCGTCGCGCGGTGCCTTCAGTTCGCTGTCGGCCAGTTCGACGTCGATGCGTTGCAGCGTCGCCTGCAGGGCATCGAGATTGGCCTGGGCCGCCGCGACCTGGGCCTCGGCCGCACCAATGCCTGCTTCGGCGGCACGCGCCTGGGCCTGGGCGGCCGACAACAGGGCGGCCAGCGACCGCACGCGGGCGCGCTCGTCGTCCAGGGTCTGGTCGGCGTAGAAACCGTCGGCGGCCAGTTTTTCCACCCGCGGCAGGCGCCGGCGCGCGCTGTCCAGGTCGGTTTCGCGCTGCACCACGGCGGCCTGGGCGGCCTGGTGGTTGCTTTGCGCCTGCGCCACCTGGGCCCGGGCCGAGCCCAGGGCCTGCCGCGCCTGCTGCAGGCGGGCCAGGGCTTCGGCCCGTTGTGCCTCAAGGCTGTCCATCTGCAGCCGTGCCAGGACCTGGCCGGCCTTGACGAAGTCACCCTCGCCCACCAGCACCTCCTGCAGCCTCCCCGGCAGCCGGGAGGCGACCGCGATCTCGGTGCCCTCGATGCGGCCGTTGCCGCTGACGAAGGCGTCGGCGATCGCATCCTGGCGCCAGGGGGCCTGGCGCCAGACCAGCGCCGCGATCAGGACGATCAGCAGGAGGGCCAGAACAGGTTTGAGTCGTGCGGACATGGACCCTCTGCCTTATTTTTGCGGGGTTGTTGTCTGCGTTCCCAGGGGGGGTGGCAGCGGGTCGCCCGCCAGGCGGCGGCGGAACAGCGCGGCACGCACCAGCACCACGGTCGTCACCGGCCCGGTGATCGACAGCAGGATGATGATCAGCCAGATGTGCAACTGGAGCCCGTTGCCGCGCGTGCTGAAATGGGTGATGGACGCGAAGGTGATCAGCCAGGCACCCAGGGTGGAGGCAATGGCCGGTGCATGCATGCGCATGAAGAAGTGGGGCAGGCGCAGCAGCCCGAGCGCGGCGACCAGCGCCACGATGCCGCTGGCCAGCATCAGCAGGGCCACGATGATGTCCGGGATGGATGGCATTTCTGACGCTGTCACTCGATCACCTCCCCGCGCAGCAGGAACTTGGCGGCGGCCACCGAGCTGACGAAGCCGAACAGCACCATCAGCAAGGCCCCCTCGAAGTACATTGCGCTGTCGTAGCGGATGGCCAGGGCCAGCATCACCAGCATGCCCACCACATAGATGAAATCCAGGGCCAGCACGCGGTCCTGCGCGGTTGGCCCCCGCAGCACCCGCACCAGGCCGATCACCATGGCCAGCATGTACAGCAACAGCGTGGCCGAAACGGCCAGCGACAGCAGCGGGCTCATTCGAAGATCTCCTTCAGAGGGCGTTCGTAGTCATGCTTGTAGTGCTCGATGAAACGGGCTTCGTCGTCAAGGTCGAACACGTGCAGCAGCAGGACGCTGCGGTCGGCCGCCAGTTCGGACCAGACTGTGCCCGGAACGACGGTGGTGATCATGGCCAGCGCCGCCAGCGCGTGCGGATCGCGCAGGTCCAGCGGGATGTTCACGAACTGGCCGCGAGGCGGGTGCTGGCGGCCGCGCAGGATGCCACGGGACACAGCGAGGGCGGAGAGCAGGACGTCGCGGCCGACCCGCAGGATCAGCATGCACAGCACGCCCCAGTGGCGCAGCGGGCCGGGGCGTGGCCGCAGGGGGGCCATCAGCAGCGGCATGACCCAGGCGACGAGCGCGGCCAGGATGAGCTGGCCGGCGCTGGTGCTGCGCGCCAGCAGCAACCAGCCGACGAAAATGCCCAGCGAGAGCCAGGGCGAGGGCAGCAGGCGCTTCATGGTCCGTCTCCGTGAGAAGCCGGGTTGGGCACGGTCCGGGCGCCCATCACGGCATCGATGTACTGCGACGGCGTGTGCAGCGTCTGGGCGGTCAGCCGCGTGTAGTCGAGCACCGCCTCGGCCTGCCAGACCATCGTGACCACGGCCAGCAGCAGGCCGGCGATGGGCAGTGTCTCGACCACGCGAAGGCGCGGTGCCGGCCGGTCCTGGGCGGTCCAGAAGTGCTGGATGCCCACGCGCATCAGCGCGATCACGGCCAGCAGCCCGGACGCGATGAGCAAGACGAACAGGACCCGGGCGGCCGTGTCCTGGACCTCCAGCAAGGCCATGAGCATGGCCAGTTTGCCCACGAAGCCCGAAAGTGGCGGCAGGCCGGCGATGACCATGGTGCAGACCATGAAGGCCAGGCCGAGGAAGGCCAGGGAGGCCGGAATGGCACGACCGAACAGGGCCTCCTCGTCATCGTCGAGGTTCGTGCCCGGTGGTGGCTCGGCGTCGAAGAAGGCGGGCAGGGCGTAGTTGCCATCGTCGAGCTCGGGGGGGTCGGCCTCGACCTGGCGTGCCCGTTCCATCAACTCGACCAGCAGGAACAGGGCACTGCCGGCCAGGGTCGAACTGGCCAGGTAGAACAGGGCACCGCTGCTGAGCGCCGGTGTGTCAAAGCCGATCGCGGCGATCAGCGTACCCGAGGAGGCAATCACGCTGTAGCCGGCGAGCCGGCCCAGCTGCTGCGAGGCCATCATCCCGATGGCACCAAAGGCCAGGGTCGCCAGGCCGCCCCAGACCAGCACACCGCCACCGAAATTGGCCGACTCGCCCGCGTCGGACGGGAAGCACAGGGTCCACAGGCGCAGCACGGCGTACACGCCCACCTTGGTCAGGATGGCGAAGATCGCCGACGCCGGTGCGCTGGCGGCGGCGTAGGCCGGCGGCAGCCAGAAGTTCAGTGGCCACAGTGCGGCCTTGCACAGGAAGGCGATCGCCAGGATGGCGGCACCCGCATGCAGCAGCCCGCGGTCGCTGGCGGGCACCAGGCTGAGTTTTTGCGCCATGTCGGCCATGTTCAGCGTGCCGGTCACACCGTACAGCACCGCCACGCCGATCAGGAACAGCAGCGAGGCCATCAGGTTGATGGCGATGTAGTGCAGCCCCGCGCGCACGCGGACCTGCCCGCCGCCATGCAGCAGCAGGCCGTAGCTGGCGGCCAGCAGCACCTCGAAGAACACGAACAGGTTGAACAGGTCGGCGGTCAGAAAGGCGCCGTACAGGCCCATCAACTGCAGTTGAAACAGGGCGTGGAAGTACACGCCGGCGTGTTGCCAGCGCGCCATCGCGTAGAGCAGGCCGGCCAGTCCGACGGCACCGGCGAGCACCGCCATCAGGGCCGACAGCCGGTCTGCGACCAGGACGATGCCGTAAGGCACCGGCCAGTTGCCGGGCAGGTAGACCCCGAAGGCGGCCGCCCCTTGCTCCTGTACCCGCAGCAGCAGTGCGACGGCGATGGCCAGGCCCAGCGTGGTCGAGGCGACGTTGACATAGGCCTTGGCGGAGCGCCGGCCGTCGCCGATCAGCAGCATGAGCGCGGCGGTGCACAGCGGCAACAGGACGGGAGCGACGACCAGATGGTCCATCAGGGACATCATGAGCGATCCTCCTGTCCATCGACATGGTCGCCGCCGGAGAGGCCGCGCAGAGCCATCAGCACGACCAGGAACAGCGCGGTGGTGGCGAAGCCGATGACGATCGCGGTGAGCACGAGCGCCTGTGGCAGGGGGTCGGTGTAGTTGGCCAGATTGGCCGACTGCCCGGCGCGCACGATCGGCTCTTCATCGATCGACAGGCTGCCGACGCTGAAGATGAACAGGTTGATCGCGTAGGACAGCAGCGACAGCCCGATCAGCACCTGGAAGGTACGCGGACGCAGCACCAGCCAGATGCCGGCGCCGGCCATGACGCCGATGGCCAGGGAGATGATCAGCTCCATCAGTGGCTCCCCTCGCCAGCCTGTTGCTCGGTCGTGGCCTGCCGGCGCTGGGCCCGCAGCGACTGGTGGGCGATCGCCGTCAGCAGCAGCAGCGTGGCGCCCACCACCACGGTGAAAACGCCCAGATCGAACAGGATGGCGCTGGGCACATGCACCTCGCCCACCAGCGGCCAGACGACGTGCGCGGTGTGCGTGGTCAGGAACGGATAGCCGGCATACAGGGCGCCGATGCCGGTGAGCAGGCCGGCGAACAGACCGAAACCGATCCAGCGTGGCGGCATCAGGCGCATGCGCTCTTCCACCCAGCGTGTACCACCCACCATGTATTGCGCGATGAACGCGATGGCCACCACCAGACCGGCCACAAAGCCGCCACCGGGCTCGTTGTGGCCACGCATGAACAGGTGGAAGGCGAACACGGCCGACACCGGCAGCAGCAGGCGCACCAGTACCGCCGGCACTTCCAGGTAGGGCTGTGGTGTCGTCGCGCCATCGGCCTCGCGCGTGACGAGGTCGCTGGGCACTTCCTGCGGAACGGCGCGCTGCTGCGCCGGCTGGTCGATCACCTCGACCGGCGGACGGAAGCGCCGCAGCAGGGCATAGACCGTCAGGCCCACGATGCCCAGCACGGTGATTTCGCCGAGCGTGTCGAAGGCACGGAAGTCCACCAGCATCACGTTGACCACGTTGGTGCCGCCGCCCAGCGGCAGCGCGTTCTCGATGAAGTAGGGCGAGATCGACATCGGCGCCTGGCGGGTGAGCAGGGCGTACGACAGGGCCGACAGGCCCGCGCCGGCGAGCACGGCGATCAGCAGGTCGCGCCGGCGCCGCCACCACACGTTCGAGGTGAAGGGCGCCTCGTCCTGCTCGATCCGCTTGGGCATCCAGCGCAGGCCGAGCAGGAACAGCACCATGGTCACCACCTCGACCGCGAGCTGCGTCAGCGCCAGATCGGGGGCCGAGAACCAGGCGAAGGTGATGCACAGGGCCAGCCCGACCACGTTGAGCAGGATCAGCGCCATCAGCCGGTGGAACTTGGCCTGCACGGCGACGCCAATGGCGCAGATGCCGGCGACGATCCACAGGACGACGAACTCGGGGGTGGCCGGCACCCGGGCCCGGTCGCCCCAGGTCAGGGGCACGATCAGCGCCGAGCCCAGGCCGGCCAGGCCGGCGATCGTGATCATGGACGCCAACTGGGGCTGCAGGCGGCGTGTGCCGGTCAGGTGCAGCAGGCGGCGCGCACCGCCGGTCAGCAGGGCCAGGGTCTGCTGGAACAGTTGTTGGCCATTGAGCCAGCGCAGCCCGGGGGCCCAGCGCACGCGCCGCCGCTTGAAGCGCTCGGCGAACACCAGGTAGACGACGATGCCGCCGAGCGTGGCCACCAGGCTCATGGCCAGCGGTGTATTGAAACCGTGCCAGATGGCCAGGCTGTATTCGGGCAGATCGCCGCCCACCACCGGCTGGGCCGCCGTCGCCAGCAGCGGGCCGATGGACCAGGCCGGCATGGTGCCGACCACGATGCAGGCCAGCACCAGCAACTCGACCGGCACGCGCATCCAGTGCGTCGGCTCGTGCGGCTGGCGTGGCGTCTCGGGCTTCTTGCCGAAGAACACATCGTGGCCGAAGCGCAGCGAATAGACCACCGCAAACACGCCCGCCAGCGTGGCCATGGCGGGCAGTCCATACTGGATCCACGGGTTGGCGTGCACGAACACGGTCTCGGCGAAGAACATCTCCTTGGACAGGAAGCCGTTGAGCAGCGGGACACCGGCCATGGCGGCACAGGCCACGATGGCCAGCGTGCCCGTGACCGGCATGGGTTTGAACAGGCCGTCCAGACGCCGCATGTCGCGGGTACCCGTTTCGTGGTCGATGATGCCGGCGGCCATGAACAAGGAGGCCTTGAAGGTCGCGTGGTTCATCATGTGGAACACCGCCGCGACCGCCGCCATCGGGCTGTTCATGCCGAGCAGCAGCGTGATCAGACCCAGGTGGCTGATCGTGGAATAGGCCAGCAGGCCCTTGAGGTCGTTCTGGAACATGGCCGCGTAGGCACCGAGCAGCAGCGTGGCCAGGCCGGCGCCACCGACGATCCAGAACCAGGGCTCGGTACCCGCGAGCACCGGCCACAGCCGCGCCAGCAGGAACACGCCGGCCTTGACCATGGTCGCCGAGTGCAGGTAGGCCGACACCGGCGTGGGCGCAGCCATGGCGTGCGGCAGCCAGAAATGGAACGGCACCTGCGCGCTCTTGGTCAGCGCGCCGAGCAGGACCAGGCCCAGCGCCAGCGGGTAGAGCGGGTCGGTCTTGACCAGGCTGCCCTGGGCCAGCACGGTCTCCAGCTCCAGGCTGCCGACGATGTGGCCCAGCAGCAGCACACCGGCCAGCAGCGCCAGACCGCCCGAGGCCGTCACGGTGAAGGCCATGCGGGCGCCGCGGCGGGCGTCCTTGCGGTGCGTCCAGTAGCCGATGAGCAGGAACGAGAAGACGCTGGTGAGTTCCCAGAACACCACCATCTGCACCAGGTTGCCCGAGACGACCACACCCAGCATGGCGCCCATGAAACCCAGCAGCAGTGAATAAAACCGCGCCGCCGGGTCCTCGGGCGAGAGGTAATAGCGGGCGTAGACGATCACCAGCAGGCCCATGGTGCTGACCAGCATCGCGAACATCCAGGCAAAGCCGTCGATGCGGATGATCAGGTCCAGCCCCAGGCTGGGCAACCAGGACAGCCGCTCGGTGACCACGGCCCCGGCGACCACATCGGGGTACAGCAGACCCAGGGGTACCGCCACCGCCAATGCCACCACGCCGGCCCACAACGACTCGAGGTTGCGCGCGTTGGTCGGCAGCAAGGCCGCGATCGCGCTACCGGCAAAAGGCAGTAACAGCAGCAAAAACAAGGACATACGTCCGAGTGTAGAGGACAAATGGCATCGATTTGCCGCTGTGATGGGACGGATTTTCCCGTTTTTCTTTAGCGGTCCTGTGCCACCCTCATGTCGCCTTGCTGCTCGAAGCGGGCATGCCAGGACAGCGCTTCATCCAGCAGGTGGGGCGTGTGCAGGCCGGCGCGGCCGCTGCGACCCAGACTCTCGGCGCGCGACAGATAGTCGTTCAGCGCATCGCGGTAGTCGGGGTGGGCACAGCGCTCGATGACCAGGCGGGCCCGCTCGCGGGGTGCCAGACCGCGCAGGTCGGCCAGGCCCTGCTCGGTGACGATGATCTGTACGTCGTGCTCGGTGTGATCGACATGGCTGACCATGGGCACGATGCACGAGATGGAGCCTCCCTTGGCCACCGAGCCGGTCATGAAGATCGACAGGTAGGCATTGCGCGCAAAGTCGCCCGAGCCGCCGATGCCGTTCATGATGCGCGTGCCCATCAGGTGGGTGGAGTTGACGTTGCCGTAGATGTCGGCCTCGATCATGCCGTTCATCGCGATGAGACCAAGGCGCCGGATGATCTCCGGGTGGTTGGAAATCTCCTGCGGGCGCAGCACGATGCGCTCGCGGTAGAAATCGAGGTTGTCCATGAAGTCGCGGATGCCTTCGGGGCTCAGCGACAGGGCCGTGGCCGAGGCCGAGGTCATCTTGCCGGACTTGAGCATCGCCAGCATGCCGTCCTGCAGCACCTCGGTGTAGGCCGTCAGGTTCTCGTAGGGGCCGTTGTTCAGGCCGGCCATGACCGCGTTGGCGGTGTTGCCGACACCCGATTGCAGCGGCAGCAGGTCCTTGGGCAGGCGGCCGCGGCGCACTTCATGGCCGAGGAAATCGATGATGTGCTCGGCAATCCGCTGCGACACGGCATCGGGCGGGGCAAAGGGCGTGACCCGGTCGGACGCGTGGGTCTCCACCACCGCCACGACCTTCGCCGGGTCCACGCGCAGGTAGGGCTCGCCGATGCGTTCGCCCGGCTGGGTCAGCGGGATCGGCTGGCGCTGCGGCGGCCGGGCCGTGCCGTAGTAGATGTCGTGCATGCCCTCCAGCGCCGTCGGGTGCCAGTGGTTGACCTCCAGGATCACGCGGTCGGCCTGCTCCAGCCAGGTCTTGTTGTTGCCGACCGAGGAGGTGGGCACCAGGCGGCCATCGTCCAGGATGCCGGCGACCTCGACCACCGCCACGTTGAGCCGGCCCAGGAAGCCGAACCAGACGAACTGCGCCACGTGCGAGAGGTGGATGTCGATGTAGTCCATGTCGCCGGCATTGATGCGCTGGCGGCAGGTGGGGTCGGACTGGTAGGGCAGGCGCAACTCGATCCCGCCGACCTGGGCCAGGGCACCGTCCAGTTCCGGGGCGGTGGACGCGCCGGTCCACACGCCGATGCGGAACGAGCCGGGCTGCTCGGCGTTGCGCCGCTCGATGTGGCGGGCCAGGGCGGCCGGCACGGCCTTGGGATAGCCGGCGCCGGTGAAGCCGCTCATGCCGACGTTGTCGCCATGGCGGATCAGCGCGGCGGCTTCGTCGGCCGACATCAGTTTGGCACGCATGCCGGGATGCTGGATGCGGGAAAGGGAATGTTTCAAATGGTGCTCCTGCTCGACCGCCAGTCGGCGGGGGTTGTCGGGAAACCGAGGGTTAACCCTTATTTTCGCAGGTCTTCGGACAGCACCGGAAAAAGGACGGGTGCGAATGTTTGCGCGCCGTCAAGAAAACGGCACCGGCACCGGCCTGCATGGGCTATGCTGGGCAGGCGTGTTCGACTGCAAAGGAGACTTGGCATGGATCAGACCATTCATACCGAAGCGGCGGCCCACAGCATGAGCGACATCGACCGCATTGTCGGCTTCTGGCGCGACGCCGGCGAGAAAGACCAGTGGTTCCGCAAGGACGAAAGCTTCGATGTCATCTTCCGCGAGCGCTTCCTGCACCTGCACCACGCCGCCGCGCGGCGCGAGCTCGACGGCTGGGCCGAGACCCCCGAGGGCCTGCTGGCGCTGCTGATCCTGCTGGACCAGTTCCCGCGCAATGCCTTCCGGGGCTCCGCCCACATGTTCGCGACCGACCCGCTGGCGCGCCACTTCGCGCGGCTGGCGCTGGAGCGCGACGCGCCCGGCCAGGTGGACGAGTCGCTGCGGCTGTTCTTCTGCCTGCCGTTCACGCACTCGGAAGACTTGGCCGACCAGCACCTGTCCGTCTCGCTCTACGAGCGGTATGCCCCCTCGCAGATCCAGCATGCGCACGTGCACCGGGACATCATTGAGCGCTTCGGCCGCTTTCCGCACCGCAACCCGCCGCTGGGGCGCGACACGACGCCGCAGGAGCAGGCCTTCCTGGACGCCGGCGGCTTCGCCGGCTGACAGACAGGCGGCGCGGCGCTAGCGGCCCGGACGCCGGAACTGCCGGCGTGCCGCCTCGACGCGCGCGTGAAAGGCGCAGTCGGGGTGGTGGTCGTTGACCATGCCCATGGCCTGCATGAAGGCATAGACCGTGGTCGGCCCGACGAACTTCCAGCCGCGCTGCTTCAGCGCCCTGGACAGCGCGCGCGACGCGTCCGACTCCGACACCACCTGCCCCGGCACCCGCGAGGCCGGATCCGGCTCGTGGCGCCAGAAGAAGGCCGCGAGCGAGCCTTCCTGCGCCGCCAGTTCCATGGCCATGCGCGCATTGTGGATGGCCGCCTCGATCTTGCCGCGGTGGCGCACGATGCCGGCATCACCGAGCAGGCGCAGCACGTCGTCCTCGGTGAAAGTGGCCACGCGGTGGAAGTCGAACCCGGCGAAGGCGGCGCGGAAGTTCTCGCGTTTGTCCAGGATCGTGCGCCAGCTCAGGCCCGACTGGAAGCCCTCCAGGCAGAGCTTCTCGAACAGGCGCCGGTCGTCGCCCACCGGGTAGCCCCATTCGTGGTCGTGGTAGGCCGTGTAGCTGTCGGTGGCCGAGCACCAGTTGCATCGGTGCAGGCCGTCGGGTCCGGTGAACGTGCTGCTCATGGGGCGCCTTTCTAGCGGTTTTCCGTGGCTGTTGATATACTGTAAAAAATCACAGTATATCGATATGGGCGAGTACCGCATACCCGTGCAGTCGCTCAAGGGCCGGGGCCTCGCGTGGCGGCAGCCGCACCGGTTCGAGCGCGACGCGCGCGACGCGTTCGATGACGGCTGGGGCAGCCCCGAGCTGGCCATGCACTCGGCTGCCGAGGCGCCGCCGCCGGCCACCGAACTGCGCTGGGAGGACGCCCGCAGCGCCATCACGCGCAACGATTCGCCCGATGTCGGCTTCGTGCAGGGGCTCAATCCCTACCGGGGCTGCGAGCACGGTTGCATCTACTGCTATGCGCGGCCCACGCACAGCTACCTGAACCTGTCCCCCGGCATCGATTTCGAGACGCGCCTCGTCGCCAAGCGGGGCATCGCGCAGGTGCTGCGCCAGGAGCTGCTGGCACCCCGCTACCAGCCCGCCATGATCGCCATCGGCACCGTGACCGATGCCTACCAGCCGGTCGAACGCGAACTGCGCCTGACCCGCGAGGTGCTCGAGGTGCTGTCCACCTGCCACCACCCGCTGGCCATCGTGACCAAGGGCAGTGGCGTCGAGCGCGACCTGGACCTGCTCGCGCCCATGGGCGCGCAGCGGCTGGCGGCGGTGTACGTGACCATCACCACACTGGAGCCGAAGCTGGCGCGCATCCTGGAGCCGCGGGCGGCGGCGCCGCACCGGCGCCTGCGCACCATCCGCACGCTGGCGGAGGCCGGGGTGCCCGTGGGCGTCAGCGTCGCGCCGCAGATCCCATTCATCAACGACGACATGGAGCAGGTGCTCGAGGCGGCCGCCGAGGCGGGCGCGCGGCGCGCTTTCTACCAGGTGCTGCGCCTGCCCTGGGAGCTGGCACCCATGTTCCGCACCTGGCTGGATCAGCACTACCCCGATCGCGCCGAGCGCGTGATGGCGCGCATGCGCGACCTGCGCGGCGGCAAGGACTACGACGCCGACTTCGCCACGCGCATGAAGGGGCAGGGCGTCTGGGCCGACCTGCTGCGCCAGCGCTTTCACAAGGCCTGCGCGCGCTACGGCCTCAACCGCGAGCACGAGGGAATCGACGCCAGCCGCTTCAGGCCGGCCGCGCTGCGGGGTCAGTCGGAACTGTTCTGAGCAGGGCGCCGGTGTGCCGCGCCAGCAGCTCGCAGGCGTCGTTCCGCCAGTGGTGCATCGCCGCGTAATAGCCTTCCCAGACGCAACCGTTGCAGCCACGGCCGCAGCAGGTGGTGGGTTCCGGTGGCGGTGGCCGCAGGGCGCTGTCCAGGTCGATGCCGCTTTCCTGTGCGCGGCGCCGCAGGTAGCGGGTCATGGCCTGGGTGCTGGGCAGGTCGGCCAGCGGCACCGAGGCCGGGTCCTGACGCGCGAAACGCGCCTGCTGGCGGCCCGCGAACAGGCCGGTTTCGCCGAACATGGTGGCCGGCCGCACCCACAGGCCGCCCTCTCCGTACAGGGGACGGTACACCGTCATGCCCTGCAGGGTCTCGCTGCAGCGGGCGGTGGCGATCACCTCGTACCACCCGCCCTTGTAGTGGCGGTACAGGCCGGGGGGCGTGGGATCGATGGCGGGCAGTTCGTGGTCGTCGGCAGAGGGCATGGCGGTGCGGCGTGATGACCGCTCATGCTACGTCAGCGGCCAGCGTGGGGTGCGGCAGGGCAGGCAGGTCCGGGGCGCTGGCCCCGTTCCGGCCCCGTTCCCAGGCGGCCAGCCATGCCGGCAGGGTGGTCACCGGGTCGTCGCCGAGTCCGCGCACCACGCAGCCACCGGCGGCACCGGCGGCGGCGACGGCCTGCAACTGGCCGGGCTCCAGAATGCCGCCGATGCCCACCACCGGCGCCGGCGCCATGTGCGCCCACCAGGCCAGGTTGTCCAGGCCCTGCGGGGTCCAGGGCATGTCCTTGGTCGTGGTCGGCCAGACGGGGCCGCAGGCGATGAGATCGGGCGCCAGCGCGGCGGCGCGGCACAGCTCCCACAGGCTGTGCGAGCTCAGCCCGAGCGCAACCCCCTGCGCGCGCGCGGCCTGCAGCGTGGCCAGGTCGTCGGGCGTGAGGGCCATCAGGTCCTCCTGGCCCAGGTGCAGGGCCTGCGCGCCCGCCGCCAGTGCTTCGCGCCAGTGGTCGTTGATCACCAGGCTCACGCCCCTGCCCTCGGCCGCGCGCCGGCTGCGCGCGACGGCGTCGCGCAGGGAGGCCTGCCAGTTGGTGTCCGGCAGGCCGACCGGCCGCTTCATGCGCAACTGGATGGTGTCAACGGTGGACGGCGGCTGCAGCACCGCTGCCACGCGCTCGGCGCTGTCCACGATGGCGTAGACGCCCGGGGTGCGGGCCGGCTGGCTTGGCCGCTCCCAGGCATCGGGCACCGCAGCCGAGAGCGACAGGTGCGGCAGCAGCGTCGGGTCGGTGCCGAAGCCGGCGCGGGCCATCACCGGCCCCACGCCCCGGCCCACGGCGCGCGCATGGCGCAGCGCGTGCGTGGCCGCCATCTTGGCGAGCACGGTGGCGTCGGCGACGCACCAGCCCAGCGCCAGCGCCGCCGCCAGCGACGAGGCGAAGGTGCAGCCCGTGCCGTGGTTGTGCGCGATGTCCTCGTGCGGCAGGTACAGCCACCCCTGGGCCTGGGGGGTATCGATCCAGTCGAGCGAGAGGCTGGTGTGTGGCGTCACCAGCGCGGCGTCGCCGCCGGTGATCACGACGGCCTGCGCACCCATGGCCTTGAGCGCGGAGGCCTGCGCGGCCACGCCCTCCGGGCAGCGTCCGCCCAGCAGCGCCACGGCCTCGCCCTGGTTGGGCGTGATGACGGTGGCACGCGGGATCAGCAGCTCGCAGTAGGCGGCGCGCAATTCGGCATTGGCCAGCGCAGCGCCCGTGCTGGCATGCAGCACCGGGTCCACCACCAGGGCCAGCGGCGCGCGCTCGCGCAGCCGGTCGATCAGGCGCACGAGCACGCGGACGTTGTCGGCGCTGGCCAGCAGGCCGGTCTTGATCACGCGCGGGGGCATGTCCGCCAGCAGCGTGTCGAGTTGCGCCTCGAGCACCGGCGGCGGCGTGGCCTCGATGTGCGTGACTTCGGTGGTGCTCTGCGCCGTGATGCCGGCCACGACGGTGCACAGGTGCACGCCGAAGGCGTCGGCCGCGCGCTGGTCGGCGGCCAGACCCGCGCCGCCGCCGCTGTCGGTGCCGGCGACGCTCCAGATGACGGGTGTGCTCATGCGTTCATCCAATGAGGAAGGGTTGTCCGGTGACGGGGGTGGAGGCCACCGCCATGTCCTGTGGTGCCATCACGCCGGCACACCAGGCGCTGCGACCGGCGTCGATCGCCAGGGAGAAGGCACGCGCCATGCGCACCGGGTCCACCGCCTGCGAGACCGCGGAGTTGAGCAGCACGGCGTCGAAGCCCAGCTCCATCGCCTGCGCGGCGTGGCTGGGCGCACCGATGCCGGCGTCCACCACCAGCGGGACGCCGGGCAGCCGCGCGCGCAGGGTGCGCAGCGCGAACGGGTTGAGCAGGCCCTGGCCCGAGCCGATGGGTGCACCCCAGGGCATCAGCACCTGGCAGCCCGCATCGAGCAGGCGCTGGCAGGTGACGAGGTCGTCGGTGCAATAGGGGAACACGGCGAAGCCATCCCTGACGAGCTGGACTGCCGCCTCCACCGTGCCCCAGGGGTCGGGCTGCAGCGTGTGCTCGTCGCCCACCACCTCGAGCTTGATCCAGTGCGTGCCGTACAGCTCGCGCGCCATGTGCGCGAGCGTGACGGCCTCGCGCGCGGTGCGGCAGCCGGCGGTGTTGGGCAGCAGGCGCGCACCCCGCTCGCGCATCGCGCCGCGGATGATCTCGATGAAGCCGTTGTCGCCCGCCGCCGACATGGTGCGCTTGAGGCCGACGGTGATGACCTGTGCCCCGCTGGCCGCGATGCTGTCGGCCAGCACCTGCGGCGAGGGATAGCCGGCCGTGCCCAGCAGGAAGCGGCTCTGCAGCTCGATGCCATAGGGCGTCCACGAATCGGTGTGCATGTTCATCCTCCCACGATCGCCTGGAAGGTGAGCACGGTGTCACCGTCCCCGAGCCGGGTGGCCGCGCGCTGCTCGCGCGGCACGAATGCGCCGTTGACGGCGGTGGCGACGGCGGCCGGGTCCAGGCCCTGGCGCTCGATCAGACCGGCCAGGGTCAGGCCGGCGGGGCAGGGCAGGGTGAGGTCGTTGAACCGCAGCGTGCCGGTGGTGGAGAGGGTGTGGTCAGGCATGGCAGGTGTCCTCGGAAATGGCCAGGCCGGCGCGCGCCATCGCATCCTGCGCCAGCGCGGGCGCGAGCAGCCAGCCGTGGCGGAACAGGCCGTTGATGCGCAGCAGGCCGGGCTCGTGGTCGATGCGCGGCTCGTTGTCGGGCAGGGCCGGGCGCAGGTTGCTTTCCATGTGCACGATGCGCGCCTCGGCCAGCTCGGGCAGCACGCTGTGCGCCGCGGCCATGAGCTCGACGGCGCTGCGCAGGCTCACCGGCGAGCGGTCCTCGCTTTCGATCTCGCTGGCGCCGACCACGAACAGGTCGCCGGGGCGCGGCACCACGTACACGCGGTGGCGCGGATGCAGCAGGCGCAGGGGGCGCTGCAGGCTGGCGCCGGGGGCATGCAACCAGATGACCTCGCCGCGCACGCCGCGCACCGGCAGCGCCGGACGCGCACCCTGGCCGCGCACGTCGATGGCCAGGTCGAAGGCCTCGGCCTCACCGCTGGCCAGCACGATCCGGCCGGGTGCCACGTCGCCGACGGGTTCGTCCCAGCACCACCACACACCGGGCGCGTGCTGGGCCAGAGCGTGCAGCATCTCCCTGGGCATGACCTGTGCCTCATCGGGCAGCAGCCAGGCGTGCAGGCCGGGTGCGATGGCCGGTTCCAGCGCCGCCAGTGAGGCACGGTCCAGCGCCTGCGGGGTCGGCCATGCGGTGGTCAGTGCCGGCACCGCGGTCAGCCGGGCCAGCACGCGCCTGGCCGCGCCGAGGTCGGGTCCGTGCGCGAGCATCAGGCTGCCGTGCTGGGCGAACAACGGCGCGGCGCAGCCCTGCGCCTGCAATGCGTCGGCCGTCTGGCGCCACAGCACCAGCGAGCGCCAGCCCAGGCGCGCGATGTCGGGGCCGGCGTTGTCCAGTTCGGCCAGCGGGCTGAGCATGCCGGCCGCCGTGAAGCCGGCCGCGTACGGCACGGGCGTGCCGATGTGGCCGGTCGCGGGTGCCCCGGGGCCGGTGGCCGGGTCGAACACCGTCACCGCGTGGCCGGCCCGGGCCAGTTGCCAGGCGAGCAGGCGGCCCAGCACGCCGGCACCGGCGATGCCGATCTTCAGACGCGCACCCATGGCTCAGGCCTTCTTCGTCAGGGTGTCGACGGGGACGTAGAACGCGCCGCCCGCGGCCTTGAACTCGGCGCTCTTCTGTGCCATGCCGGCCTGCAGCGCCTGCTCCTCGTCCAGACCCTGCGCCGCGGCGTAGTCGCGCACGTCCTGCGTGATCTTCATGCTGCAGAACTTGGGCCCGCACATCGAGCAGAAGTGGGCCTCCTTGCTCGAATCCTTGGGCAGGGTCTCGTCGTGGTAGGCCTCGGCCGTCTGCGGGTCGAGCCCGAGGGCGAACTGGTCGCGCCAGCGGAACTCGAAGCGTGCCTTGCTCATGGCGTCGTCGCGCGCGCGCTGCCCCGGATGGCCCTTGGCCACGTCGGCCGCGTGCGCGGCGATCTTGTAGGCGATGATGCCCTGCTTGACGTCGTCGCGGTCGGGCAGGCCCAGGTGCTCCTTGGGCGTGACGTAGCACAGCATGGCCGTGCCCATCCAGCCGATCATGGCGGCGCCGATGGCCGAGGCGATGTGGTCGTAGCCCGGCGCGATGTCGATGGTCAGCGGGCCCAGCGTGTAGAACGGCGCCTCGTGGCAGTGCCTGAGCTGCTCGTCCATGTTGGCCTGGATCATGTGCATGGGCACGTGGCCAGGGCCTTCGATCATGGTCTGCACGTCGTGCTGCCAGGCGATCTGCGTCAGCTCGCCCAGCGTGCGCAGCTCGGCGAACTGCGCCTCGTCGTTGGCGTCGGCGCCCGAGCCGGGGCGCAGGCCGTCACCGAGCGAGAAGGTGACGTCGTAGGCCTTCATGATCTCGCAGATCTCGTCGAAGTGCGTGTACAGGAAGTTCTCCTGGTGGTGGGTGATGCACCACTTGGCCAGGATGGAGCCGCCGCGCGAGACGATGCCGGTGCGGCGCTTCGTGGTCAGGTGGATGAAGGGCAGGCGCACGCCGGCGTGGATGGTGAAGTAGTCCACGCCCTGCTCGGCCTGTTCGATCAGCGTGTCGCGGAAGATCTCCCAGCTCAGGTCCTCGGCGACGCCGCCCACTTTTTCCAGCGCCTGGTAGATCGGCACCGTGCCGATGGGCACGGGCGAGTTGCGGATGATCCAGTCGCGCGTGGTGTGGATGTTCTTGCCGGTGGACAGGTCCATCACCGTGTCGCCGCCCCAGCGGATCGACCAGACGAGTTTTTCCACTTCCTCCTCGATCGATGAGGTCACGGCCGAGTTGCCGATGTTGGCGTTGATCTTCACGAGGAAGTTGCGGCCGATGATCATCGGCTCGATCTCGGGGTGGTTGATGTTCGCCGGAATCACGGCACGGCCGCGTGCCACCTCGTCGCGCACGAACTCGGGCGTGATGACGTCGGGAATGCGCGCGCCCATGGGGTTGCCGCGCAGGCGCGCCTCGCGCTCGGCGTCGCCCAGGTACTCGCGCATCCATTCGCGCTTGCCGTTCTCGCGGATGGCGATGTACTCCATCTCGGGGGTGACGATGCCGCGGCGGGCGTAGTGCATCTGGGTCACGTTGGCGCCCGCCCTGGCGCGGCGCGGCGCGCGTTGCAGCGCGGCGGCTTCGGCGCGCAGGGCCTCGATGCGCCCGTCCGTCGTCTCGCCCTTCTTGCCGCCATCGTCCAGCGCCACGCGCTGGCGGCCGGTATAGGTTTCGGTGTCACCGCGCGCGGCGATCCAGTCGCTGCGCACGGCCGGCAGGCCGCGGCGGATGTCGATTGCGGCCTGCGGGTCGGTGTAGGGGCCCGAGGTGTCGTAGACGGTGACCGTCTCGCCGTTGGTCAGCGCGATCTCGCGCATCGGCACCTGCACGCCGGCCTGGCCGCCGGGGACGTAGATCTTGCGGGACTGGGGAAAGGGCTCGCGCGTGAGCGAAAGCAGTTGCTGCAGCTTGTCGGGGGCATTCATGGCGGGCGTCTCCGTGAAGATGGATGAACGCTCCGCGTCGGCGCCGGCATGTTGTGGGCCGGTCTGCCCCTGGGGCGGACGTCGGCGCAACGGCGCTGCAGCTCTTCTTACGCTGGTACTAACCAGATCAAGTTCGCGGTTCCGGCGGTCAGGTCCGCCATCTCAGCACGCCAGTACGTGCACCCCGGAGCAGCGACAAGTGTAGCCGCCAATCGGTCACGCCTGCAATGGCGGGCTCAATCGAGCAGCGAGCGCAGCACGGGCGCCCTGGTGCGCAGGCGCACCATGCGCTGGAAGAACAGGCTGTTGGGCACGCGCAGGTAGGTCGGGTCCTGGCCTTCGGTCGCGTCCTCGCGGATGGTGGTGTAGATCAGGTTGATGTCCATCACCTCGCCGCCCAGGCCGGGCTTGTCGCCGCTTTCCAGCACCTCGATACGGTCGTGCAGACCGAACGGACGGGTGGTGAACAGCAGCAGCGCGCAGAACACGTTGGACAGCACGCTCCAGGCGGCGAAGAAGGCCACCGCCGCCACGGCGGTAAAGCCGGTCAGCGCGGTCCACAGCACCGTGCCGGAGACGCCGAGCCGGTCCAGCACCAGCAGCAGCATCGCCGAGAACAGCACGATGCTGATGAGCCGGCGTCCGCCGACGACGAATTCCAGCGGCAGGTGCTTGTCCTTGCCGAGCCGCTGGATGAAGCGGTGCAGCAGGGCGCGCAGCGCCAGTGTGCCCAGCACGATCAGCCCGATCTGCAGGCCCAGCGTGATGACCTCGACCCAGGACTGGGCCCACTCGGGCAGGTATTCCATCAACTTGCGCATGCCGTCATTGTGGACCATGCCAGGGGGATTGACCGACCGCGGCCGGTGGCGCCGGGCCGCTCTCCTATCATTGCCGGATGATCTCGCCCGACCAGCTTGCCCCCTTCCTGCTTGCCTCCATCCTGATCACGGCCACGCCGGGGCCCGACAACCTGATGGTGCTCGGTGTCGGTGCCTCGCGCGGGCGCCGGCTGGCGCTGGCCTTTGCGCTCGGGTGCGCATCCGGGTGCCTGAGCCACACGGTGCTGGCGGTGCTGGGCGTGAGCGCCATGCTGGCGGCCTCGCCGGTGGCCTTCACCGCGCTGAAGGTGGCCGGCGGCGCCTACCTGCTGTGGCTGGGGGTGGGGGCCCTGCGCAGCCGCGGTGGCGTCCGGGTGCCCGACGGGCAGGGGGCGGGCGTGCCGGTCGCTGGCGGCGTGCTGCCGTATTTCTTCAAGGGCGTGCTCGCCAACGCCATCAACCCGAAGGTGGTGCTGTTCTTCCTGTCGTTCCTGCCCCAGTTCGTGGTGCCGGCCCAGGGCCAGGTGCCCGGCCAGATGGCGGTGCTCGGCGTGCTCTTCACGCTGCAGGCCGCGCTGCTGTTCGGGCTGCTGGCCCTGTGCTCGGGCACCGTGGGCCAGTGGCTGCAGCGCCGTCCCGGTGCCGGTCTGTGGCTCGACCGGCTCACCGGCACGATCTTCATCGGGCTGGGCGTGCGGATGGTGATGTCGCGCTGAACGGGCGATCGCGCCGTCGCCGATCGGGTGGGTATCATGACCCGCCTGTGCCCGTGAGCCGCAGGCCCTTTTTATGCCCAAGTTCATCGATACCTCACCGCCGGACCAGTGCATCTTCTGCCGCCTGGTGGCCGGGGCTATCCCCGCTGCCCGGGTGTACGAGGACGCGCTGACCCTTGCCTTCATGGACATCGGGCAGGTCAATCCCGGCCACGTGCTGGTGGCCACGCGCCGGCACGCGGCCAACCTGTTCGAGATCACGCCGCAGGAGGCCGCGGCGGTCATGCAGACGGCACGCAGGGTGGCACTGGCGGTGCGCGCTGCCTTCGACCCGCCGGGCCTGACGGTGCTGCAGGCCAACGGTGCCGAAGGTGACCAGACGGTGTTCCATTTCCACCTGCACGTGGTGCCGCGCCACGCCGATGACGGCATCGCGCTGAGCTGGCCGCGCAAGGACCCGCCGTTTGACGTGCTGGCGGGCTATGCCGGGCGGCTGCGCGAGGCACTGACGAAGGGCGGCGCCACGTCCTGATCCTGCCGCCCGCGGGGCGTCCCGGGGCCGGATCTGCCCCATCATGGTGCAGCGACCCGCGGCGGCGTGCGTGGGGGGTCAGATCGCCAGCAGCTTGCAGATCGCGGCGATGTGGTGGGGCTTGAGCTTCTCGGGCGGCATCTCGTCTTCGGCCGCGCTGGCGTCCTCGTGCGCCTGGATGGCCGCCACCAGGGCGTACTGGTTGTCCCAGGTCAGGGTCTTGCCTTCGGGGCACATGTCGCGCAGGGTGCCGTACCAGTAATAGCCGTCCTTGCCGCCAAAGAGCTGGTCGATGCCGGCCGCATCGCCGGACTTGAGGCCGGCGCCGCTGAGGATGAGCTTGAGTTTGTGATGAGAGACGGCGTAGTGCATGAATGTGGCCAGAAAAAGGGGGAGGGCCGGGATTGTACGGAGCGCCAGCGGGTGGACGGCTGGCATTGGCCTTGCTACAACGGAGCCGGGTGTCGGCAGCGGCCGCCCGCCGTTGCCGCCGGCTCGCCCTCCAGGGCTTTCACCACAGGACCTGTCCATGTCCGCAGACGCATCCCCGCCTCCTGGCGCGGCACCGGCCTCGGCCCCGACGCCGTCACCGCGCCACATCCGGCTCACCTCGCACGCGGGTGGCTTCGGCGCCCTGCCCATCGTCTGGGGCGCGGCCACGGCGCGCGAACGCGGGCCGGTCGTGGGTACCACCACCAACCGCGCGCACCGCAACGTCATCGGCACCCACAGCGGCAGCTACAGCGTGTACCGCGCGCTGGCGGTCGCGGCCGGCGCGCTCAAGCGCGAGCACAAGGCCGACCTGACCAACACCGCGCCCACCGATGTGATCGGCCCCTATCCGCAGTGGTCCGACCCCGGCAAGATCGTCAGCCTCGACCCCTGGGGCGCCGAGGTGGCCGCCGTCTATGCGCAGGAACTGGCGGCGGGCTACGACATCCGCCCGACCATCGCCGTGACCAAGGCCCATGTGCTGCTGCCCGAGGTGATCGACGCCGTGCAGAAGGGGCGCCTGAAGCCCGACGGCAGGCTGCTGACCGAGGGCGGCGCGGCGGTGGTGACCAAGGTGGCGGTGGAGCCGGTCTGGTACCTGCCGGGGGTGGCCAGGCGCTTCGGCTGCACCGAGGCCGACCTGCGCCGGGTGCTGTTCGAGGAAACCGGCGGCATGTACCCCGAGCTGGTCACGCGTTCCGATCTCGAGGTGTTCCTGCCGCCGATCGGCGGACAGACGCTCTACATCTTCGGCAACCCGCGCGACCTGGCCGATCCGTCGGTGACGCTGACCGCGCGCGTGCACGACGAGTGCAACGGCTCCGACGTGTTCGGCTCCGACATCTGCACCTGCCGCCCCTACCTGACGCACGCCATTGAAGAGTGCATCCAGGGCGCCCAGCAGGGTGGCGTGGGTCTGGTGGCCTATTCGCGCAAGGAAGGCCGCGCGCTGGGCGAGGTGACCAAGTTCCTGGTCTACAACGCGCGCAAGCGCCAGGTGGGCGGCGACACGGCCGACCAGTACTTCGCCCGCACCGAATGCGTGGCCGGCGTGCAGGACATGCGCTTCCAGGAGCTCATGCCCGACGTGCTGCACTGGCTGGGCATCACCAGGATCCACCGGCTGGTCTCGATGAGCAACATGAAGTACGACGCCATCACCGGTTCCGGCATCGAGGTGGGCGAGCGCATCAACATCCCGGACGAGCTGATCCCGGCCGACGCGCGCGTGGAAATGGACGCCAAGATGGCGGCGGGCTACTTCACCCCCGGCGCCGTGCCCGACGCGGAGGAACTCAAGAAGGCCAAGGGCCGGGCGCTGGGGGCGTGAGCGTGCCGGCGCCGCACACCGACCCGACCACGCCCGCCGGCGCCGCCCGGCTGCTCCGTTCGACCACCGCGGTGCGGGCCCGCGCGAGGCAGTTGCTGGCCCGTGCGCGCGCAGGCGCGTCGGCGCACTTTGTGGTGCACGACGCCGCACTGGCCGATGCCGCGCGCACCGTGGCCACGCTCACGCGTGAGCGCTACCCCGACGGGCGCATCCCGTACCACAGCCGCTGGCGCCATTTCGAGGCCGGTGGCGTGGACCGGCGGGCGCTGCTGGACGCGGCGCTGGGCGCGGTGGACGCCGCCACGCGGGCGCGCGCGCAGATCGATCTGGTGCTGGTCAGCGTGCTGCTCGATGCGGGGGCCGGTGCCGACTGGTCCTGGCTCGAGGCCGACAGCGGCCAGCGCTTCGCCCGTTCCGAGGGGCTGGGGGTGGCCAGCTTCCATGCATTCCTTGATGGCCGGTTTTCCAGCGACCCGCGGCAACCGCTGCGTGTGGATGCGGCTGGCCTGAAAGAAATGACCGCCGCCCGGCTGGCCGGTGCTTTCCAGGTCGGTCGCGGCAATCCGCTGGTGGGGCTGGAAGGCCGCGCCGCCCTGCTGCGCCGCCTGGGCGAGGCGCTGGCTGCGCAGCCGGCCGTGTTCGGGCCCCTGGGGCGGCCCGGCGGCCTGTTCGACCGGCTGGCCGCGCAGGGCGCAGGCGCGGTGGCGGCGCACGACATCCTGGTGCTGCTGCTGGACACGCTCTCGGGCATCTGGCCCGCGCAGAACGCCATCGACGGCGAGCCGCTGGGCGACTGCTGGCCGCACCCGGCGGTCGTGGGCGAGGGCCTGACGGCCGGATGGATGCCCTTCCACAAGCTCTCGCAGTGGCTGACCTACTCGCTGCTCGAACCCTTCGAGTGGGCCGGCGTTGGCGTGACCGGGCTGGACGCCCTGACCGGCCTGCCCGAATACCGCAATGGCGGTCTGCTGATCGACGCCGGCGTGCTGCGCCCGCAGCCGACCGACTGGGCCACGCGGGCCTGGCAGGCGGGCGATGCCTTCATCGTCGAATGGCGCGCGCTCACCGTGGCCCTGCTGGACGAGCTGGCACCCCTGGTGCGCGCCGAGCTGGGCCTGAACGAGCAGGTCATGCCGCTGGCCTGTGTGCTCGAAGGCGGCACCTGGGCTGCGGGACGCCGGCTCGCGCAGCGCCAGCGCGGGGGGCTGCCACCGCTGAACATCGTCAGCGACGGCACGGTTTTCTGATCCTCTTCATCACCACAACAAAGACAACCACCATGAGCAATGTCCATGTCGTGAACCACCCGCTGGTGCAGCACAAGCTCACGCTGATGCGCAACAGGACGGCGAGCACCAACAGCTTCCGCCGCCTGCTCAACGAACTGTCCATGCTCATGGCCTACGAGGTCACGCGCGACATACCGATGCAGGACCTGGTGGTGGAAACGCCGCTGGAGGCCATGACGGGCCGGGTCATCGACGGCAAGAAGCTGGTCTTCGTGTCCATCCTGCGCGCGGGCAACGGCATCCTGGACGGCATGCTCAGCGTGGTGCCGGGCGCGCGCGTGGGCCACATCGGTCTCTACCGCGACCCCAAGACCCTGACGGCGGTGGAGTACTACTTCAAGATGCCGACCGAGATGCACGAGCGCGACGTCATCGTGGTCGACCCGATGCTGGCCACCGGCCACTCGGCCATCGCCGCCATCGACCGGCTCAAGGAGTGCCACCCCAAGTCGATCAAGTTCGTCTGCCTGCTGACCTGCCCCGAAGGCCTGGCCGCGATGGAGAAGGCACACCCGGACGTGCCCATCTACACCGCGGCCATCGACCGCCAGCTCGACGAGCACGGCTACATCCTGCCCGGTCTGGGCGACGCGGGTGACCGCATCTTTGGCACCCAGTAAATACGGCTGTCCCGGCCTTTTCCAGTTTCCCCCTGTCGTCCACCTCCTTCCAAGGAACCATCGCCATGTCATTCCATTCCATGCACCGCCGCCAACTGATCGCCCTGGCCACCGCCCTGGCCGCCGCCGCGGTGCCGGGCCTGTCGCAGGCCCAGGGCAAGCTCAAGGTCGCGGCCATCTACACCGTGCCGTTCGAACAGCAGTGGGTCAGCCGCATCCACAAGGCGCTGCAGGCCGCGGCCGCGCGCGGCGACATCGACTACAAGGCCAGCGAGAACGTTTCCAACGCCGACTACGAGCGCGTGATGCGCGAATACGCCAACGCCGGCAGCCAGCTCATCGTGGGGGAGGTGTTTGGCGTGGAAGCCGCCGCGCGCCGCGTCGCGAAGGACTTCCCCAAGGTCTCCTTCCTGATGGGCTCGTCGGGCAAGCCGCAGGCACCGAACTTCAGCGTGTTCGACAACTACATCCAGGAGCCCGCCTACCTCACCGGCCTGATCGCGGGCGGCATGAGCAAGAGCAGCAAGATCGGTCTGGTGGGCGGCTTCCCGATTCCGGAGGTCAACCGCCTGATGCACGCCTTCATGGCGGGCGCGCGGGCCACCAACCCGAAGGTGGAATTCACCGTGACCTTCATCAACAGCTGGTTCGATCCGCCCAAGGCCAAGGAAGCGGCCTTCGCCATGATCGACAACGGCGCCGACGTGCTGTACGCCGAGCGCTTCGGTGTGAGCGACGCTGCCAGGGAGCGCAAGGTGCTGGCCATCGGCAACGTGATCGACACGCAGCCGGACTACCCCGACACCGTGGTGGCCTCGGCCCTGTGGCACATGGAGCCGACGATCGAGGCGGCGCTCAAGGCGGTGAAGGGCGGCAGCTTCAAGGCCGAGGACTACGGCCCGTACTCGATGATGAAACACAAGGGCAGCAGCCTGAGCCCGCTGGGCACCTTCGAGGGCAAGGTGCCGGCCGAGATCATGGCCAAGGTCAAGGCCGCCGAGGCCGACATCCTCTCGGGCAAGCTCACGGTCAAGGTGGACGACACCCAGCCGAAATCCGGCAAATGACCTCACCCGCGCCGGGCCTGCGCCCGACCGTGCTGCGCCTGGACGGCATCACCAAGCGCTTTGGCCCGCTGGTGGCCAACGACGGCATTTCGCTCGCGCTGGCCGAGGGCGAGGTGCTGGCCTTGCTGGGTGAAAACGGCGCCGGCAAATCGACGCTGGTGTCGATCCTGTTCGGCCACTATGTGGCAGACGCAGGGCAGATCGAGGCGTTCGGCCAGCCGCTGCCGCCCGGCAATCCGCGCGCGGCGCTGGCCGCTGGCATCGGCATGGTGCACCAGCACTTCACGCTGGCCGACAACCTGTCGGTGCTGGACAACGTGCTGATGGGCACCGAATCGCTCTGGCGCTGGCGCTCCAACAAAGCCGGGGCCAGGCAGCGCCTGCTCGACGTGGCCGGGCGTTTCGGCCTGCCGGTGGTGCCCGAGGCGCTGGTGGGCAGCCTCTCGGTGGGCGAACGCCAGCGGGTGGAAATCCTCAAGGCGCTGTACCGGGGTGCCCGCATCCTCATCCTCGACGAGCCGACCGCGGTGCTCACGCCACAGGAGAGCGAGGCGCTGTTCGCCACGCTCGCGCAGATGGTGGCGCAGGGCCTGTCCATCATCTTCATCAGCCACAAGCTGGCCGAGGTGTTGCGCGTGTCGCACCGTGTGGCGGTGCTGCGCCAGGGCAGGCTGGTGGCCGAGGCGCCGGCCGCGGGCACCACGCCCGCGCAACTGGCGCAGTGGATGGTGGGCCATGCGGTGGCCGCGCCCGGGCGGCGCCCGTCGCCACGCGTGGGCGAGGTGGTGTGCGAGCTTGCGGGCGTGAGCACACCGGCGGGTGCGCGTGACCGCCTGGACAAGGTGAGCCTGCGCCTGCACGCGGGCGAGATCGTGGCGATCGCCGGCGTCTCCGGCAACGGGCAGGTGGCGCTGGCCGATCTGCTGTGCGGCGTGCGCCGCGCCAGCGCAGGCGATGTGGTCCTGGGCCGGCAGGCCCTGGCCGCCGACCCGGCCTGGCTCGTGGCGCGGGGCGTGGCCCGCATCCCCGAAGACCGCCACGCCGTGGGCGTGGTGGGGGACCTGCCGGTGTGGGAGAACGCGGTGGCCGAGCGGTTGCGCACGCCCGCATTCTCGCGCGCGCTGTGGGTGCGGCGCGGTGCCGCGCGGCGGCACGCCCAGCGTGTGATCGAGGCCTTCGATGTGCGCGGCGGCGGCCCGTTCGCGGCGGCCCGGTCGCTCTCGGGCGGCAACATGCAGAAACTCATTCTGGGGCGTGCGCTGATGGCGCCGGACGATGGCGGCGCGCCGCAACGCGGCGGGAAAACCCCCTCGCTCATCGTCGCGCACCAGCCGACCTGGGGCCTGGACATCGGGGCCGTGGCGTACGTCCAGCAGCAACTGCTCGCCGCGCGTGATGCCGGTGCCGCCGTGCTGGTGATTTCCGACGATCTGGAGGAAGTGATGACGCTGGGTGACCGCATCGCGGTCATGCACCAGGGGCGCCTTACCGAGGCACTGCCCGCCGAGGTGTGGACGCGCGAATCCATCGGCCTGGCCATGGCCGGGCATGGAGGCGACCATGCGGCTTGAGCGGCGCAGCCAAACCTCCGCGGCGGCGCTGGTGCTGGCGCCGCTGGGCGCGGTGGCGTTCACCCTGCTGGTGAGCAGCCTGCTGGTGCTGTGGGCCGGCGCGCCGGTCGGCCAGACCTACGGCCTGCTGTTCCAGGGCGCGTTCGGTTCGCTGTTCGCGTGGAGCGAAACCCTGACGCGGGCCGTCCCCCTCATCCTCACCGGCCTGGCCGCCACCGTGGCCTTCAAGGCACGCCTGTTCAACATCGGCGCCGAGGGCCAGCTCTATGCCGGGGCGCTGGCCGCCGTGGCCGTGGGCGGCCTGCACGGCGGTGACGGCCTGGCACTGCCGCTGTGGGTGCTGTTCCCGCTGATGATGCTGGCTGCCGCGCTGGCCGGGGCGCTGCTGCTGCTCGGGCCGGCGCTCATGAAGCAGCGCCTCGGCGTGGACGAGGTGGTGACCACGCTGCTGCTGAACTTCATCGTGCTGCTGCTGGTCTCGGCCCTGCTCGATGGCGTGATGAAAGACCCGCTGGCCATGGGCTGGCCGCAGAGCGTGTCGCTGATCCCCGAGCTGGAGCTCTCGCGCCTGATCGAGGGCACGCGCGTGCACAGCGGCCTGATCGGCGCGGTGCTGCTGGCGCTGCTGGTCTGGGCGCTGTTCAGGTACACGGTGCTGGGCTTCGACATCCGCGCCGTCGGAGCCAACGCGCGCGCGGCCGCGTTCGCGGGCGTGCCGGTCACGCGCACCATTGTGCGGGTGGCGCTGCTCTCGGGTGCGCTGGCGGGCCTGGCGGGCGCGATCGAGGTTGCCGGCCGCGCCGGCTATGTGACGCTGGACATGTCGCCGGGCTACGGCTACAGCGGCATCGTGATCGCGATGCTCGCCGGCCTGAACCCGCTGGGCGTGATCGCCGCCGGCGTCTTCGTCGCGGGTGTGCTGGTGGGCGCGGACAGCATGAGCCGCGCCATCGGCGTGCCCACCTACCTGGCCGACGTGATCGTGGCCGTGGCGCTGCTGTCGGTGCTGGTGGCCACGCTGCTGGCGCAGTACCGGGTGCACAGGAAATAGGGCATGGCTGAAACGATCGACATTCTGCTCAACCCCGCGTTCTGGGTGGCGGTGCTGCGCATTGCCACACCGCTGATCCTGGGCACGCTGGGCGTGCTCTGGTGCGAGCGCGCCGGTGTCCTCAACCTGGGCATCGAGGGCATCATGGTTGCCGGCGCCTTCGCCGGCTGGATCGCGGTCTACCAGGGCCTGCCGCTGTGGGGCGGCGTGGCGGTGGCGGCGCTCGCGGGCGCGGCCTTCGGTCTGCTGCATGCGTGGCTGACCGTGGGGCTGGCGCTGTCGCAGCACGTGGCCGGCCTGGGCATCACGCTGCTGGCGACGGCGCTGTCGTACTACGGTTACCGGGTGGCGTTCCCGAAGGTGAGCACGCCGCCCACCATCACGCCGTTCGCGCCGATGGAAGGGCTGGGCATTCCGGTGCTGTCGGCGCAGACGCCGCTGACCCTGCTGGCCATCGCGCTGGTGCCGATCTCGGCCTGGGTGCTGCTGCGCACGCCGGTGGGCCTGGCGGTGCGCATGGTGGGCGAGAACCCGCAGGCCGCCGAAGGGCAGGGTGTGTCGGTGGCGGCGGTGCGCACGGGCGCCATCGTGGCCGGATCGGCGCTCATGGGCGTGGCCGGCAGCTTTCTCACGCTCTCGGCCTTCAACGCCTTCTTTTTCAACATGGTCAACGGACGCGGCTGGATCTGCGTGGCGCTGGTGGTGTTCGCCTCGTGGCGGCCAGGCAAGGCGCTGCTGGGCGCGCTGCTGTTCGCGTTCTTCGATGCGTTGCAGCTTCGCCTGCAGCAAAGCGGCGCCAGCGCCATTCCCTACCAGTTCTACCTGATGCTGCCCTACGCCCTGTCCATCCTGGCGCTGGTGCTGGTGGCGCGCAGGGCGGCGTATCCGCAGGCGCTGATGAAACCCTACCGCAAGGGCGAGCGCTGACGGTCCCGGTGTAGGCTGTGCGATCAGCGCGGCAAGAGGCAGATGTCAGCCACGCAGATACCCCGCCACCTGGCCAACCCATTTTCAGAAACCCATCGACCCACGGACCACCATGCTTGACCTGTTGATCACCCACGCCACCTTGCCCGACGGGCGCACCGGCATGTCGGTCGCCGTGCAGGACGGCCGCATCGTCGAGGTGGCCGAGGGCCTGCAGGCGCCCGCGCACGAAACCGTCGATGCCGCCGGCCTGCTGCTGAGCCCGCCCTTCTGCGACCCGCATTTCCACATGGACGCGACGCTCAGCCATGGCCTGCCGCGCGTGAACCAGAGCGGCACCCTGCTCGAAGGCATCGCGCTCTGGGGCGAGCTCAAGCCGCTGCTCACCGAAGAGGCGCTGGTCGAACGCGCGCTGGCCTATTGCGACTGGGCCGTGGCCAAGGGCCTGCTGGCCATCCGCAGCCATGTGGACACCAGCGACCCGAGCCTGCTGCCGGTGCGCGCCATGCTCGAGGTGAAGCGGCGCGTGGCGCCCTATCTGGACCTGCAGCTCGTGGCCTTCCCGCAGGACGGCGTGTTGCGCACCCCCGGCGGGCTCGACAACCTCCGGCGCGCGCTCGACCTGGGCGTGGACGTGGTCGGCGGCATCCCGCACTTCGAGCGCACCATGGCCGACGGCGCGGCCAGCGTGAAGCTGCTGTGCGAACTCGCGGCCGAACGCGGCCTGCCGGTGGACATGCACTGCGACGAGAGCGATGACCCGCTCTCGCGCCACATCGAGACGCTAGCCTTCGAGACGCAGCGTCTGGGCCTGCAGGGCCGGGTCAATGGCTCGCACCTCACGTCCATGCACAGCATGGACAACTACTACGTGAGCAAGCTGATCCCGCTGATCGCCGAAAGCGGCGTCAGCGCGGTGGCCAACCCGCTGATCAACATCACCCTGCAGGGCCGGCACGACAGCTACCCCAAACGCCGCGGCATGACGCGCGTGCCCGAGCTGATGGCCGCTGGCGTGACCGTGGCCTTCGGTCACGACTGCGTGATGGATCCGTGGTACAGCCTGGGCAGCGGCGACATGCTCGAAGTCGCCCACATGGGCCTGCACGTGGCGCAGATGACCAGCCAGGCCGGCATGCGCCAGTGCTTCGACGCCGTCACGGTCAACGCCGCGCGGGTGATGGGGCTGGCCGATGTCGGCATCGAGCCGGGCAAGGCCGCCAGCTTCGTGCTGCTGCAGGCGCCCGATCCGGTGGCGGCCATCCGTCTGCGCGCCACGCGCCTGAAGGTCTGGCGCCGGGGCCGCCTGCTGGCCGAGACGGCGCCGGCGCAGGCCCGGCTCAGGCTGCCGGGGCGACCCGACGGCACCGACTTCACCCTCAGGCGGTCGGCGGGTTGAGGGCGGGCCGGGCCGGCGGGGTGTGGGCCTGGAGCAGCCCCGCCTGCAGATCGTGGCCGCTGGGCTGCTGGAACAGCCGCAGTCCGAACTCGGGCAGGATGGCCAGCAGGTGATCGAAGATGTCGCTCTGCGTGGCCTCGTACTGTACCCAGGCCGTGGTGGCCGTGAAGCAGTACAGCTCCAGCGGCACGCCCTCGGGCGACGGCTCCATGGCGCGCACCATGAGCGTCATGCCCTGGTGGATGCCCGGGTGCTGTTTCAGGTAGGCCTGCACGTAGGCGCGGAAGGTGCCCAGGTTGGTCAGCCGGCGCTGGTTGGCCGGATCCCGGGCCAGCTCGCCCAGGCTGGCCTGCAGGGCCGTGTTGGTGGCCTGCACTTCCTGGAGCTTGTGCTCCAGGTAGGGCCGGATCAGGGCGATGTGGCGCAGGCGCTCGACATCGGCGCTGTCCAGAAAGCGGACCGCGCTGCTGTCCAGCCGCAGCGTGCGCTTGATGCGGCGCCCACCCGACTCCGACATGCCGCGCCAGTTGCGAAAGCTCTCGGACATCAGCCGCCACGTGGGGATGGTGGTGATGGTCTTGTCCCAGTTCTGCACCTTGACGGTGTGCAGCGCGATGTCGATCACGTCGCCGTCGGCGCCCAGTTGCGGCATCTCGATCCAGTCACCGATGCGCAGCATGTCGTTGGAGGCCAGTTGCAGCCCGGCGGTGAACGACAGCAGCGTGTCCTTGAACACCAGCAGCAGCACCGCCGACATGGCGCCCAGGCCCGACAGCAGGATCAGCGGCGAGCGGTCGATCAGGGCCGCGATGATGATGATGCTGCCCAGCAGGATCAGGCCCAGCTTGGCCAGCTGGATGTAGCTCTTGATCGAGTGCGTGCTGGTTCTGGCGGCCAGGGAGGCGGTGCGCTCGTGGTCTTCCTGGAAGGCGTCGAGCAGCGCCATGAGCACGCGCACGATGTGCAGAATGGTCACGGCCACCGCCACGTTGCGGATCACCGTCTGCGCCGTCGCGTTCAGGTGGGGCACGGCACCGACGGTGAGCTGGATCACCAGCGATGGGGCGATCTTCTCCAGCCGGTTCAGCACCGGCGCGCTCAACAGTGCCTTGGTCCAGCGCGGCTGCGACGGGTGCGACCAGCGGCCGACGCCGCGCACCAGCACGATGTGCACGATCAGCCGCGCGGCGTAAGCCAGCAGCACCATGGCGGTCAGGCCGGTCAGTGCCTGCACCCAGGGTGCCTGTTCGGTCAGGAAATTCAAGCTCGATTCGATGGTCATCTGTTGCGGGAGTCCGGTGGCGGCAAACAGTTCCGCCGGTCTTGATTGCCCTTCGTGTTCCGTCGGGCAGGCGTCGCGCTCAGTGCCGCGGCTGTTCCAACAGCTTCACGACCGACCACAGCACGCGGTTGGCCGGCACGGGCACGCCCAGCGCGTCGCCGCGGCGCACCACGTAGCCGTTGAGGAAGTCGATCTCGCTCGGCTTGCCGCGCATCAGGTCCTGCGCGGTGGACGAGTGCTGGCCGGGCATGGTCTCGGCGATGCGGCGCACGGCGGCCTCCACGCCATCCGGCACGGTCACGCCATCGGCGCGGGCCACGGCCAGGCATTCGGCCACCACGTCGCGCATCACCTCGGGCACCCCGGGGCGCTGCACCAGCTCGCCGTACACGATGCGACCCACGGCCGACAGCGCGTTGTAGGCGCAGTTGAGGATCAGCTTGGCCCACAGGGCGCCACGCACGTTGTCGGAGATCTCGGTCGGCACGCCGGCGGCGGCCAGGGCCTGCGCCAGCACGTCGCTGCGGGCCGAGGGCGCGATCACCAGCTCACCGCGGCCGTTGTGCCGCAGGTGGCCCGGCCCGGCCATTTCGGTGGCCACATAGACCACTGCCGCGCCGACCTCATGACCGGGCAGCACGGCGCGCAGGCGTTCGGCGTTGTCGACGCCGTTTTGCAGGCACAGCACCAGCGCCCCCGGTGCCAGGTGCGGGCGCATCTGTTCACCGCTCGCCTCGGTGTCGGGTGACTTCACGCACAGCAGCACCACGTCGGCACCGGCCACCGCCGAGGCCTCGGTGCTCGCGGCCAGGGGCACCTGCTCGTCGAACATCGTCGTGTCCATGCGCAGGCCCCGGGCCTGCACGGCCTGTACATGCGAAGGCCGGCCGATCAGCGTCACGGCGTGGCCGGCACGGGCCAGCATGCCGCCGTAGAAGCAACCGACGGCGCCGGCACCCATCACGGCAAACTTCAGTGGCGGGGAGGGGGGGTGGACGGTCATGCGCCCATTGTAGGGAAGCCGTTCCGGCCGCCTCAGCGGGCGTATTCCTGCAGGACCAGCGCCCGGCCTTGGCGGGCGGCGTAGTCCAGGGCGCCCTGGGTGGTGGCGAAGCGCGGCTCGAGGCGGAAAATCCGGTCATGGGTGCCGGTGCCCCGGCCGCTGCGGATGGAGATGCTGGGGGCGTAGTCGCCGGATTCGGTCTTCCGGCTCAAAGGTGAGACAAGAAACTTGCCCATCGAGAATGGCTTGGTCATGGGGAGAAACAACAGAACGGCGCGCCCGCATGGCTGCCAGGCGCGCAAAGGCAAAAAGCCGGAAGCCGGCCACGACGGCACAGAGGCCAGACGAATGCCGGAAAGAGAAGGGGATCCTGGGGTTCAGGAGCCGGTGTGATGCGCGCCGGGGGGAGAACGTATGACCTTTGACGAGGCCGGTTTCATCGACCTCTCAAGGTGGGGGCGGTGTTGAGGGAACCGCAGACCGTGTCAGACAACAGTCGGTGCAAAGGCGCGCAAGCTGCACCGACAGCGCGTATTGTACCCGAAGGCCAGGTTTCAGGCCGTGTCCATGCCGAACAGACGGGCCAGTTGCCCGTCGTCCACGCCGGCCACCTCCACCCGCTTGGTGCGGCCGGAGGTGCCCAGCTCAATGGTGACGGCCGACTTGGGGACCTTGCACAGATCGGCCAGGAAAGCGATCAGGGCCTTGTTGGCCGCACCATCGACGGGCGGCGCCTTGAGCTGGATCTTGGGTTTGCCATCGTGCAGGCCCACGAGCTGGGTCTGCTTCGCACCGGGCTGGCAGTAGACGACGATTTTTCCCATGGTGCGGGCAAGGGCGCGTCAGCTCTTCTTGACGAACTCGGACTTGAGCTGCATGGCGCCGAAGCCGTCGATCTTGCAGTCGATGTCGTGGTCGCCGTCGACCAGGCGGATGTTCTTGACCTTGGTGCCGACCTTGATGACGGCGGACGAGCCTTTGAGCTTGAGGTCCTTGATCAGGGTGACGCTGTCGCCGTCGGCCAGCAGATTGCCGAAGGCGTCTTTCCATACCCTGGCTTCTTCGGCCGGTTCGTCAGCGCCGGTCTTGCTCCATTCGTGGGCGCATTCGGGGCAGATGTACAGCTCACCGTCCTCGTAGGTGAACTCGGACTGGCATTGGGGGCAGGGGGGCAAAGTGCTCATGGCGGCAATGGTAACGGGTCCACCCGGCCGGTCATCTGGCCGGGTGCCCGATCGCTGCCGTCAGCCGCAGGTGCGCAGCACCTCTTCGGCCGTCGCCGGCGCGTTCATCGCCTCGGGCCGGCCGCCGGCCTGGGCCACGGCATCACGCAGTGCCTCGTACACGCTGATCGCCAGCATGAAGGGCGGCTCACCCACGGCCTTGCTGCCGTGCACGTTGTCCTCGCGGTTGGCCTCGGGCCACAGCGTCACGTGGAAGTGCGCCGGCACGTCACCGGTGGCGGGGATCTTGTAGGTGCTGGGCGCGTGCGTGAGCAGCCTGCCGTGCTCGTTCCAGACCAGTTGCTCGGTCGTCAGCCAGCCCATGCCCTGGATGAAGCCGCCCTCGATCTGGCCGATGTCGATGGCCGGGTTGATGCTGCGGCCCACGTCGTGCAGGATGTCCACCCTGAGCACGCGGTACTCGCCGGTGAGCGTGTCGATGGCCACCTCGGTGCAGGCCGCGCCGTAGGCGAAGTAGTAGAACGGGCGCCCCAGCATGGTGACCTTGTCGTAGTGGATCTTGGGCGTGCGGTAGAAGCCGTCGCTCCAGAGCTGGATGCGGTTGCCGTAGGCCGCGCCCACCACCTCTTCCCAGGGTCGGGTACCGTGGGGGCTGATCACCCGGCCGCCCTCGAAGCGCACCGCGCCCGCGCCACAGCCGTCCAGGCCGGCGACGAAGGCCGCCAGGTTCTGGCGGATCTGGCGCGCGGCGTACTGGGCGGCGCGGCCGTTCAGGTCGGTGCCGCTGGAGGCGGCGGTGGCGCTGGCGTTGGGCACCTTGCCGGTGTTGCTGGCGGTGCAGCACACGCGCTCGAAGGGCACGCCCAGCTCGTCCGCCACGATGGCCGCCACCTTGGTGTTCAGGCCCTGGCCCATCTCGGTGCCGCCATGGTTCACCTGCACGCTGCCATCGGTGTACACGTGCACCAGCGCGCCGGCCTGGTTGAACAGCGTGGCGGTGAAGCTGATGCCGAACTTCACCGGCGTCAGCGCGATGCCGCGCTTGATCACCGGGCTGCTCGCGTTCCATTCGGCGATCTGCGCGTGCCGCTCGCGGTAGCGCGCATCCCCGGCCAGCGTGGTCATCAGCGGCTCCAGGATGTTGTCTTCCACCGTCATCTGGTAGTGGGTGACGTTGCGCTCGTCGATGCCGTAGAGGTTGGCCAGCCGCACGTCCAGCGGGTCGCGTCCGAGGTGGCGCGCGATGTCGCCCATGATGCGCTCGATGGCGATCACCCCCTGCGGGCCGCCGAAGCCGCGGAAGGCCGTGTGGCTCTGCTGGTTGGTCTTGCAGCGGTACGAGTGGATGGCCACATCCTCCAGGTAGTAGGCATTGTCGATGTGGAACACCGCCCGGTCGGCCACCGGGCCCGAGAGGTCGGCCGAGAAGCCGCAGTTGGCCAGCATGTCCACCGTCAGGCCGCACAGCCGTCCCGTGTCGTCGAAGCCCACCTGGTAGCGGTAGGCGAACGGGTGGCGCTTGCCGGTGATCATGAAGTCGTCGTCGCGGTCCAGCCGCAGTTTCACGGGGCAGTGCAGCTTGTGCGCCGCCACCGCCGCCCAGACGGCCAGGTGCCCGGCCTGGGTCTCCTTGCCGCCAAAGCCGCCGCCCATGCGCCGGCACTCCACCGTCACGGCGTGGCTGGACAGGCCCAGCGCGTGCGCCACCCAGTGCTGCACCTCGCCCGGGTGCTGGGTGCTGCTGTAGATCCACCACTGCTGCTGCTCCAGCGGCAGGACATAGGCGATCTGGCCTTCCAGGTAGAAGTGCTCCTGCCCGCCGACCTCGAACTCGCCTGCGAGCCGGTGCGGCGCGCGGGCCAGGGCCGCCTCGGCGTCGCCACGCACCACATGCACGGGCGGCAGCACGTAGCTGCCGCGCTCGTGCGCCTCCTGCACCGTGAGCACGGGCGGCAGCGGGTCGATGCCCCAGCGCACCAGGCGCGCGGCGCGGCGCGCGGTCATGGCGTCATCGGCCAGGATGAGACCGCCCACCTGCCCGAGGAACTGCACGGTGTCGTCGGCGAACACCGGCTCGTCATGTCCGAACGCCGCCAGGATGCGGTCGCCGGGGATATCGGCCGCGCTCACGAAGCCGCGCACGCCCGGCACGGCCAGCGCCGCCGAGGCGTCGATGCCGCGCAGCACGCCGTGCGCCACGGGCGAGCACACCGGCGCGCCGTGCAGGGTGCCGCGCACCTCGGGGATGTCATCGATGTAGGTGGCGGCACCGGCCACCTGGGCGCGCGCGCTCTCGTGAAAGCGCGAGACGCCGGCCGCGCGCTCGGGCGTGTTGTCCACCACCAGCTTGAGCTCGGGTGCGTTCATGCCAGGGCCTCCATGTCCTGAAGGTGTTCCAGGTTGATGCCGTGCGCGCCCTGGCTCTCGAGCCAGAAGCGCCGCAGCAGGTTGCCCAGTACCGTCTGGCGGTAGTGGGCGCTGGCGCGCATGTCGGAAATCGGCTGGAACTCGCTGCGCAGCGTGTCCATGGCGGCCATCACGGTGTCCTCGTTCCAGGGCTGGCCCCGCAGGACCGCTTCGGTGCGCCGCGCGCGCGCCGGCGTGGCGGCCACGCCACCGGCTCCGATCGACGCCGCACCGACCCGGCCGTGGTCGATTGCCAGCCGCACCGCCAGGCACACCGCCGAAATGTCGTCGTCGAAGCGCTTGCTGATCTTGTAAACCTTCAGCGTCTCGTCCGGCGTGGGGCGCGGCACCTTGATCCAGGCCAGGATCTCGTCGGGGCGCATGATGCTCGTCCGATAGCCCGTGTACAGGTCTTCCAGCCGCACCTCGCGGTGGGCGATCTCGCCGCCGCCGGCACGGTTTTTCTTCCAGCGCATCAGCACCACGCTGGCGCCCAGGGCGATCAGCAGCGGCATCGAGTCGCCGATGGGTGAGCCGTTGGCCACGTTGCCGCCCAGCGTGCCCGAGTTGCGCACCGGCAGGCCGGCAAAGCGCCGGCTGAAGGACAGCAGTTGCGGCCGTTCGGCCACCAGCGCGGCGAAGGCGTCGCTCAGCGTCACGGCGGCGCCGATGGCGATGTGGTGCGGGTAGCTCTCCACGCGCTGCAGCTCGCGCGCGCCGGTCACGTCCAGCACCTGGCCGAAGCGCCGGTGCTGCTTGGTGACCCACAGCCCCACGTCGGTGCAGCCGGCCACCACCTGTGCCTTGGGGTGGGTGGCGCGGGCGTGCAGCAGGCCGGCCAGGGTGCCCGGCCGCAGGTAGCTGTCACCACGGTGGGCGGCGGCCTGCTTCTTCAGCGCCTTGAGCTGTGCCACGGTGGCGGCCTCGTCCACGGCACAGGCCGGTGGCAGCGGCAGGTCGGCCATGGCCTGGGCGGCGTCGAGGATCGGCCGGTAGCCGGTGCAGCGGCACAGGTTGCCCGACAGGTCGGCCTGCGCGCTCTCGCGGGTGATGCCCTGACCGCCCCGGGTGTTCTGGTACATGCCGAACAGGCTCATCACGAAGCCGGGGGTGCAGAAGCCGCACTGGCTGCCGTGGCAGCGCACCAGTGCCTCCTGGGCCGGGTGCAGGTCACCCGTCGGGGCCGCGAGGTCGGCGGCGGTCCACAGCGCCATGCCGTCCACCGAGTGCGCCAGGCGGATGCAACTGTTGATGGCCTTGTAGCGCAACTGGCCGTTCACTTCCTCGCCAAGCACCACGGTGCAGGCGCCGCAGTCGCCTTCGCCGCAGCCTTCCTTGGTGGCGCTCAGGTGCAGGTCTTCGCGCAGCAGGTCCAGCAGCGTGCGCTCGGGTGCTACATTCGCCAGCGTCACCGCCTGCCCGCGGTGCAGGAATCTCAGGGTTTGTCCGGAGTTTTGGGGCTTCATGCGAGCCAGCATAGCGCCTGGCCCCTGGCACGGCATATGCTCTGCCATATGGCGCCAATGCCGGATTGCCCATTTCGCCATATGGCTCCCGCGTATGAAATATGCCTCCATGTTCGACAAGATCGATCTGCACCTCATCCGCGTGCTGCACATGGTGCTGACCGAGCGCAGCGTCTCGCGCGCCGCCCTGAAGCTGGGCATGTACCAGCCGGCGGTCAGCGCGGCGCTCAAGCGCCTGCGCGAACTGGCGGGTGACCCCTTGCTGGTGCGTTCGGGCGCCGGCATGGTGCCCACGGTCGCGGGGCTGCGCATGATCGAACCGGCGGCCGAGATCCTGCGCAGTGCCGAGGTGCTGTTCTCCGAGGCGCGCAGCTTCGACCCGGCCACCGCCCACCACACCTTCAGCCTGGCCGCCAGCGACTACATGGAGCCGCAATTCCTGCCGCAACTGGTCACGCGCATCAAGGCTCAGGCACCCAACAGCCGCATCGAGATCCATCCCCTGTCGGCCGATGGCGACTACCGGCACCACCTGGCCCAGGGGCGCTACGACGTGGTCATCGGCAACTGGCCCAAGCCGCCCGACGACCTGCACCTGGGACGCCTGTTCGGCGACGAGGTGGTCTGCCTCGTTTCCCGGGAGCACCCGGCCGTGCGCCGCGGCTGGGACGTCGAGGCCTGGCTGGCCGCCGAGCACGTGGCGCCCATGCCCACCCACCCCGGCGCGCGTGGCGTGATCGACGACCATCTGGCGTCCCAGGGGCTGGCGCGCAACATCGCCGTGCGCTGCCCGATATTCGGCCAGATCCCCGCCATGGTGGCCGGCAGCCTGCTGGTGCTGACCACCGGACGCCAGTATTGCGAACACTTTGTGGATCGCCTGCCGGTGCAGGTGCTGGCCTGCCCGGTACCATTCCCGCGCCTGATGTACTACCAGCTCTGGCATGAACGGACGCACGCGGCGGCGGCGGCGCGCTGGCTGAGGGAGCAAATCAAGGGCGTGGCGGCTTCGCTGCGCCGCCCCGAAGCCGATGTCGCGGCGGCCTGAGCATGTGCCCGAGGAGAATCTCTTGACCACACCCCGACTGCAACTGACGGGCATCACCAAGCGCTACCCGGGCGTGGTGGCCAACAGCGATGTCTCGCTGACCGTCGCACCCGGCGAGATCCATGCCGTACTCGGCGAGAACGGTGCCGGCAAATCCACGCTCATGAAGATCATCTACGGATCGGTCAAACCCGACGAGGGCGCGGTCCTGTTCAACGGCCGGCCGGTCCATGTGCGCAACCCGCAGGAGGCGCGCGCGCTGGGCATCAGCATGGTGTTCCAGCACTTCAGCCTGTTCGACACGCTGACGGTGGCCGAGAATGTCTGGCTCGGGCTGGACAAATCGCTCAAGCTGCCCGAGGTGGCCGCCAGCATCGCCGCCAAGGCGGCCGAGTACGGCCTGGACATCGACCCCGACCGCCCGGTGCACACGCTGTCGGTGGGCGAGATGCAGCGCGTGGAGATCATCCGCGCCCTGCTGACCCAGCCGCAGTTGCTGATCCTGGACGAGCCGACCTCGGTGCTCACGCCGCAGGCGGTTGACAAACTGTTCGTCGTGCTGCGCCAGTTGGCGGCGCAGGGTTGCAGCATCCTCTACATCAGCCACAAGCTGCACGAAATCCGCGAACTGTGCACCGCCTGCACCGTGATGCGCGGCGGCAAGGTCACGGGCGAGTGCGACCCGCGCCAGGAAAGCAACGCCTCGCTCTCGCGCCTGATGATCGGTGCCGAGCCGCCGGCCCTGGATGCGCACGAACACCACCCGGGCGCCGAGGTGCTGCAGGTCGGCGGCCTGACCCTGGCCAGCGACGACCCCTTCGGCACCGCCCTGGCCGGCATCACGCTCGCGGTGCGGGCCGGCGAGGTGGTCGGCATTGCCGGCGTGTCCGGCAATGGCCAGAGCGAGTTGCTGCGCGCGCTCTCGGGCGAAGACCGGCGGGCGCCGGCCGGCAGCATCCGGATGGCGGGCCAGGACATCGCCCGCATCAGCCCGGGGCGCCGCCGCGCGCTGGGTCTGCACTTCGTGCCCGAAGAGCGCCTGGGCCGCGGCGCGGTGCCCACGCTGTCGCTGGCGCAGAACCTGCTGCTGACCCGGCGCGATGCCGTCGGGGCCGGCGGCTGGCTGCGGCTGGGCCGGCTCAGGGCCCAGGCCGAGGACATCATCGGACGCTACCAGGTCAAGGCCAACGGCCCGGGGGCGGCGGCCAAGTCACTCTCGGGCGGCAACCTGCAGAAATTCATCGTCGGGCGCGAGATCGAGGCACGGCCACGCCTGCTCATCGTCAGCCAGCCCACCTGGGGGGTCGATGTGGGGGCTGCGGCGCAGATCCGGGGCGAGATCCTGGCCTTGCGCGACGCCGGCTGCGCCGTGCTCGTGGTCAGCGAGGAGCTGGACGAGCTGTTCGAGATCAGCGACCGCCTTTATGTGATCGCCAAGGGGCGCCTGTCGCCCAGCCTGGCCCGCGCCGAGGCCACGGTCGAGCGCATCGGCGAATGGATGTCGGGTCTGTGGGACGGGGCCGGCAACAGCAAGAACAACAACGAGGAGTTCGCCCATGCTGCGGCTTGAAGCCCGACCCCAACCCTCGCGGGCCTGGAGCCTTGCCTCGCCGCTGCTGGCGCTGGTCATCACCGTGCTGATCGGGGTGATCCTGTTCGCGCTGCTGGGCAAGGATCCGGTGCGTGGCCTGCAGGTGTTCTTCTGGGAACCGGTCCGCAACGCCTATGCCGTCTCCGAGCTGATGGTCAAGGCCACACCGCTGCTGATCATCGCGCTCGGGCTGGCGGTGTGTTTCCGCTCCAACGTGTGGAACATCGGCGCCGAGGGCCAGTACCTGATCGGTGCCGTGTTCGCCACCGGCGTGGCGCTCACCGCCACCAAGGACACCGGCCCCTGGATCGTGCCCGCCGTCATCCTGGCCGGCGTGCTCGGCGGCATGTTCTGGGCCGCCATCACGGCGCTGCTGCGCGACCGCTTCAACGCCAACGAAATCCTGGTCAGCCTGATGCTGGTCTACGTGGCCGTGCAGGTGCTCAATTACCTGGTTTACGGCCCGTGGAAGGACCCCATGGGCTACAACTTCCCGCAGACCAAGACCTTCGAGTCGGTGACGCAGATCCCGCGCCTGATGCAGGGCTCGCGCGTCAACATCGGCCTGCTGCTGGCGCTGGCCGGGGTGGTGGCGATCTGGCTGTTCCTGTTCCGCACCTACGCGGGCTATGCCCAGCAGGTGGGCGGCCTGGCGCCGGCGGCGGCGCGCTACGCGGGCTTCTCGTCGCGGCGCGCGCTGTGGGTGGCGCTGCTGACCTCGGGTGGCATGGCCGGCATGGCCGGCGCACTGGAGGTGGCCGGGCCGATCGGCCAGCTCACGCCCTATGTGCCGGCGGGCTACGGCTTCGCGGCGATCATCGTGGCCTTCGTCGGCCGGCTGCACCCGGTGGGCATCGTGTTCTCGGCCATCCTCATGAGCATGTTCTACATCGGTGGCGAGCTGGCGCAGTCGCGCATGGGTCTGCCCAAGTCCATCACCGGCGTGTTCCAGGGTCTGCTGCTGTTCGCGCTGCTGGCCTGCGACACCCTGATCGCCTACCGCGTGAAGTGGGGGAAATAACACCATGGAATCCATTGCCCTGCTCATCGCCGCCTCGCTCAACGCGGGCACCGTGCTGGCCATCGCTTCGCTGGGCCTGTTGATCAACGAAAAGGCCGGGATCGTCAACCTCGGTGCCGAAGGCATGATGCTGTGCGCCGCGCTGGCCGGTTTCGCCACCGTGGTGCACACGGGCAGCACCCTGGCCGGCTTTGCCGCCGGCATGGCCGCGGGTGCCGTGCTGGCCGCCGCCTTCGGCGTGCTCGTGATCTGGCTCAACACCAACCAGTACGCCACCGGTCTGGCGCTGTCGCTGTTCGGTGCCGGGTTTTCGGCCTTTGCCGGCACCGGCTACGTGCAGGAAAAGCTGCCCGAGCAGGCGTCCTTCGCGCTGCCGCTGCTGGGCGATATGCCCTTGCTGGGCCCGGCGCTGTTCCGCCACCACCCCATGGTCTATGTCTGCGTGGGCCTGGTGCTGGCGTTGATGTGGTTCCTCTGGCGTACGCGCGCCGGCCTGGTGCTGCGCAGCGTGGGCGAAAGCCCCGAATCGGCGCACGCCCTGGGCTACCCGGTGCGGCGCATCCGGCTGCTGGCCGTGGTGGCCGGCGGCGCGCTGTGCGGCCTGGCGGGGGCCTACGTGTCCACGGTCTATACCCCGCTGTGGGTCGAGGGCATGATCGCCGGCAAGGGCTGGATCGCCCTGGCGCTGACCACCTTTGCCACCTGGCGTCCGGCACGGGTATTGCTTGGTGCTTACCTGTTCGGTGGCCTGACCATGTTGCAGTTCCATTTGCAGGGCATGGGTGTGCAGGTGCCGAGCCAGATCCTGACCATGATGCCTTACCTGGCCACCGTGGTGGTGCTGGTGCTGATCTCGCGCAACCCGACCTGGATTCGCATCAACATGCCCGCGTCCATGGGCAAACCGTTCTACCCGGGTGCGTGACCGTTCATAATCATTTTTTCCATTCTTTACTCCCTCAACCCACCAAGAGGTTTCCATGACCGACCTGAACAAGCGTTCCCTCATCAAGCTGGCGGCCCTGACGGCCGTGGCCAGCGCGGCCCTGATAGGCTGTGGCAAGAAAGAAGAGCCGGCACCTGCGCCGGAGGCGGCGCCCGTGGCCGAGGCCCCCAAGGCCGAGCCGCTGAAGGTGGCGTTCGCCTATGTCGGCCCGGTGGGTGACGGCGGCTGGACCTTCGCCCATGACAACGCCCGCAAGGCCGTCGAGGCCGAGTTCGGCGACCGGGTCGTCACCACCTTTGTTGAGAACGTGCCCGAAAGCGCCGACGCCGAGCGTGTCCTGCGCGACCTGGCCGGTCAGGGCAACAAGCTGGTGTTCGGCACCACCTTCGGCTACATGGAGCCCATGCTCAAGGTGGCGGCCGACTTCAAGGACGTGAAGTTCGAACACGCGACCGGCTACAAGCAGGCCGAGAACCTGCGCACCTACGACAGCCGCACCTACGAAGGCGCCTACCTGGCGGGCGTGATCGCCGGTGCGATGACCCAGTCCAACACGCTGGGCGTGGTGGCTTCGGTGCCGATTCCCGAGGTGATCCGCAACATCAACAGCTTCACGCTGGGCGCGCAGTCGATGAACCCGAACATCAAGACCAAGGTGGTCTGGGTCAATGCCTGGTTCGATCCACCCAAGGAAACCGAGGCGGCCACCTCGCTGCTCAACGGCGGCGCCGACATCCTGATGCAGAACACCGATTCGTCGGCCGTGCTGCAGACGGCCGAAAAAATGGGCAAGCGCGGCTTTGGCTGGGACTCCGACATGACCGCCTATGGCCCCAAGGCCCACCTGGGTTCGGCCGTCATCAACTGGGCGCCGTACTACAAGAAGGCCGTGGCCGAGGCACTGGACGGCTCCTGGCAGGGCAACACCGGCTCGTGGTGGGGTCACAAGGAAGGCGCGATCGACCTGGTGTCGATCGCCGAGGACGTGCCCGCCGAGGTCAAGGCCCGGATCGACGAGATCAAGGCCGGTCTGAAGGATGGCTCCTTCGCCATCTGGAAGGGCCCGATCGCCGATCAGGACGGCAAGGAAGTGCTGGCCGACGGCCAGGTGGCCGACGACGCCTTCCTGGGCGGCATCAAGTTCTACGTCAAGGGCGTGGAAGGCAAGCTGCCGAACTGAGGGACTCCCCCCTGCGCCGCTTCGCGGCTTCCCCCCTCTCTTACGCGCCGCTGCGCGGCGCTTGGAGGGGGGACGCACCCGACGGCCCGGCGGAGCCGGTTCCGTGGGTGCCTGGGGCTTGGGGCTGGCGGGTTTGGATTCAAGCCGCTGCGCCGCAGCGGCTTTTTGTTTGAGAAGATGACCACGATGATGGAAAGACAGCTTTGGCATCCGGTGATCGCGTCCGCTCTGGTGCGCGACGAGCCGGTCGGCGTGGAGCTGCTGGGGCAGTCCCTGGTGCTCTGGCGCGAGCATGAGCACGGGTCGGATACGGGCTCGGCCACGGTGCACGCCTGGGCCGACCAGTGCCCGCACCGGGGTGCCCGGCTGTCGCTGGGCCGGGTGCTCAACCACCTGCATGGCGCGCGGCTGGAGTGTCCCTACCATGGCTGGCAGTTCGCCGGCGACGCGGCGGCCACGCAGGGGCTCGTCGAACCGGTGGTGGTGGGGCGCTGCCTGCATGTGCCCGCCGCGCCGGTTTTCGAGCCACCGGCCTCGCACGGCGTCCGGGTGTTCGAGGCGCAGGAGCGGCACGGGCTGGTCTGGGTGCGCCTGGAGCGGCCCGACCGCACGCAGGTGCCCGCCGCGCTGGCCGAGGTGCCCGGTTTTGCGCCCTGGGCCGACCCCGAGTGGCGCCAGGTGCTGTGTGGTCCCTACGAGGTCGCCACCAGCGCGCCGCGCCTGGTCGAGAATTTTCTGGATCTGAGCCACTTCGGTTTCGTGCACGAAGGCTGGCTCGGTGCCCGCACCCATGCGCAGGTCGAGACCGGCAAGGTGGAGGAGGGCGAAGGCGGTCTGGTGGCGCGCGAGTGCAAGGCCTGGCAGCCGCGAGCCTATGCCGATGCGGCCGATGGCGCCTGGATTGCCTATCGCTACGAGGTGCCGCACCCGTATGCGGCCATCCTGCGCAAGGATGCGGCCGAGGGCGATCCGGTGAGCAACGCCATTGCCCTGTTCATCAAGCCCGAAGGCGATGAGCGTTGCCTGGCCTGGTTCGCCATGGCCACCCTGGGTGACCTGTCGGACGACGAGGTGCTGCGCGCCTTCCAGGACACGGTGTTCGCGCAGGACCAGCCCATCGTCGAATCGCAGCAGCCCCGGCGCCTGCCGATCGGTCGCGATCCGTCGGTGCGTGAGGTTCACGGGCCGGCCGACCGCATGTCCGCGGCCTACCGCCGCTACCTGTCGCGGCTGGGCATCACGCTGGGAGTATGTTGAGCACCCCCCTGCGCCGCTTCGCGGCTTCCCTCCTCTGTGGCGTGCCCTCGGCGCTTCGAGGGGGGACGGCACCAGCGGCCCGGCAAAGCCAGTTCCGCGGTGTCCCACGACGGGAAAGCCTTCCGCGGACCGGCGATGCCGGCTCGGTGGTGTCCCTGGACATGGAAAGGCACGAGTCATGAACGCTGTCGAACTTGCCCGGTTCATTCCCAAGGCCGAGCTGCACATCCACATCGAAGGCTCGCTGGAGCCCGAACTGATCTTCGAGCTGGCCCGGCGCAACGGCGTGGCGCTCGCCTATCCCAGCATCGAGGCGCTGCGCGCCGCCTACGCCTTCACCGATCTGCAGAGCTTCCTCGACATCTACTACGCCGGTGCCAGTGTGCTGCTGCACCCGCAGGACTTTCACGACATGGCCTGGGCCTATTTCCGGCGCGCCCATGCGGACAACGTGGTGCACGCGGAGATCTTCTTCGACCCGCAGACCCACACCGCGCGCGGCGTGCCCATCGCCAGCGTGATCGAGGGCCTCGCGGGTGCCTGCCGGCGCGCGCGCGAGGAACTGGGCATCAGCTCGGCCCTCATCCTGTGTTTCCTGCGCCACCTCGGCGAGGACGACGCCTTCGCCACGCTGGACGCGGCGCTGCCCTGGCGCGAGCACTTCATCGGTGTGGGCCTGGACTCGAGCGAGGTCGGTCATCCGCCGGAAAAGTTCGAGCGCGTGTTCGCCCGCTGCCGCGAACTGGGCCTGCGCGTGGTGGCGCACGCGGGGGAGGAGGGGCCGCCCGAGTACATGTGGCAGGCCATCGACCTGCTCAAGGTGGACCGCATCGACCACGGCGTGGCCAGCGTGCAGGATCCCCTGCTGATGGCCGAGCTGGCCCACACCCGCCTGCCGCTGACCGTGTGTCCGCTGTCCAACCTCAAGCTGTGCGTGGTGCGCGATCTGCGCGAGCACCCGCTCAAGCGCATGCTCGACGCCGGCCTGTGCGTCACCATCAACTCCGACGACCCGGCGTATTTCGGTGGCTACATGAATGCCAATTTCGTGCAGACCACCGAAGCGTTGCAGCTCACGCGTGAGGATGTGATCGCGCTGGCGAAGAACAGCTTCGAGGCCAGCTTCATCGATGTCGCGCAACGCCAGGCCTTCGTGGCCGAGGTCAACCGTGTCGCGGCCGCCGCCTGAGGAGGATGACGTGAAGGCTTATCGTGGGGCCCTGCTGCGCTTCGATGACCAGCACCAGCCCGTGTACGACAGCGACGGCCTGCTCGTCATCGGCCCCGATGCGCAGGGGGAGCGCCAGCTCGTGCACGCGGCAGGTGCCTACGATGCGCTGGCCGGCCGCTTTCCGGACGTGGCGGTGGAGGATGTGCGCGGCCAGCTCATCGCGCCCGGTTTTGTCGATCTGCACGTGCACTACCCGCAGACCGACGTGATCGGCGCGCCCGCGCCGGGCCTGCTGCCCTGGCTGGAAAACTACACCTACCCGCACGAATCGCGCTTTGCCGACAAGGCCTACGCCCGCAGCGTGGCCGACTTCTTCTTCGACGAGCTGATGCGCCATGGCGTCACCACGGCGCTGACCTTCGCCACCTCGCACCCGGCGTCGGTGGACGCGGC
>Ga0265293_10001259_pt1 | contig 55894 bp, 53 predicted proteins | sample Munlanlewell138R_FD_192505 | JGI IMG/M metagenome (GOLD analysis project Ga0265293, IMG submission 192505) | Leachate microbial communities from a municipal landfill in Southern Ontario, Canada - Leachate well 138R | ecosystem: Engineered > Solid waste > Landfill > Unclassified | place: Canada... | reverse complement strand
CCAACTTTGTCATTTTCAATTAAATTAGCTATTAAAACCTGCAGTTAATCTTGCATTTATGTTATTGTATTAATACTGGAATTTACTTTTGCAATTTACCAAAGAAAGTTGAGGGGTGAATATATGTTGTATCCAATGAAATTTGAACCTGTTTTTAAAGATTATCTCTGGGGAGGAAATGAACTAGAAAGATTTAATAAGTTTTCAGATGCATCTGTTATTGCAGAAAGCTGGGAAGTTTCTGCCAATAGAGATGGTATGAGCATTATCTCCAATGGAGAGTTAAAGGGCTCTAGTTTGGAAGATGTTTTTAAGTGGTTTCCTAAGGATTTGTGTGGCATAGGGTCACATAAACAATTTCCTTTGTTGATAAAATTTATAGATGCTAAGTTACCTTTATCTGTACAAGTACATCCAGATGACACTTATGCCTTTCAATATGAAGGTGGTTCTTTAGGTAAAAGTGAAATGTGGTACATAGTAGATGCAAAACCTGGAGCCAGGTTGGTTTATGGTCTTAAAGAGGGAGTTAGTAAGGAGGATTTTTCTAAAGCAGTGGAAGAAGGAAAAATCTCAGATACCCTAAATTATGTTGAAGTAAAAAAAGGTGATTGGATAAACATACCAGCAGGTTTAGTTCATGCTATTGGTGAGGGGATAATTGTGCTTGAGATTCAACAAAATTCCAATATCACCTACAGGGTTTATGACTATGATAGAAAGGATGCTCATGGAAATACTAGAGAGCTTCATATAGATAAGGCTATGGATGTTATAGATTTTGATGGGGATAGCATACCTATAAGTCAGTTTGTAAAGTTCTCTTCTAAAAACTATCTTGAATACAACAAGTATTTTGCTGTTGAAGTGGTGGAAAGTAAAGATTCATATACAACTGATACTGATTTAGCTTCTTTTCATACCTATACTGTTTTAGAAGGATCTTTTGAGGTGGAAGGGGTCTTAGTGGAAAAGGGAGAAACAGTGCTAATTCCAGCCTCTATGGAAGAATATACATTAAGAGGAAGCTTTTTTGCTATAAAAAGTTTTGTTCCAGACATAACAAGAAGGTTTGTCTGTTAATTAATACCAAAAACCATGATATTCTCTATTTCTCAAGAGAAAGGGGGATTTTCGTGGAAAATTGAACTTGAATATGATATTTTTATGTAGTAAAATACAACAGCATTGATCCTTGCCCCTTCGGAGGGGGCCATTAGACCAGAAGGAGGTAGAAAGATGAACCAATACGAGACAATTTTTATTATTGATTCTACATTGGAAGATGAAGTTCAAAAGAGCATAATTGAAAAACTAATCGGTCAAATGACTGATAATGGCTGTCAAATTGATGAAGTTGATGAATGGGGAAAGAAAAAACTAGCTTATCCTATTGACTTTAAGACTGATGGCTATTTTGTTTTAGTTACTTTTAAAGCTCAACCAGACTTTATTTCCGAACTTGAAAGATTGTACAGAATCACTGAAGGCGTCTTAAAAGGCCAAACAATCAGACTATAGGAGGAGACTATGAATAAAGTCATGTTATTAGGAAGACTTACAAAAGATCCCGAGATAAGAACAACAGCTACCGGTACATCTGTTGCGTCATTTTCTTTAGCAGTAAACAGAAGGTTTGCTTCAAAAGATTCACCGCAACAGGCTGATTTTTTTAATATTACAGCATGGCAGCATCAAGCTGAATTTGTTAATACATATTATAGAAAAGGATTACAGGTTGTAGTTATAGGTAGACTGCAAAATAGAAGCTGGGAAGGACAAGATGGCATTAAAAGATATGCTACTGATGTCGTCTTAGAAGAAACATATTTTGCAGACGGCAGAAAAGATTCACAAGGCAATGACCAAGGAAGGACCGATGCAGGAAATGATGTGGACTTTACCCACGTTGATATTTCCGAAGATGATACATTGCCATTTTAATTTGATCAAATTGAAAGGAGCGACTGATAATGGATCGCATGGATAAAGACGATAGAAAAGATTTCAAATACAGAAGGCCAAGAAAAAAAGTTTGCCAATTCTGTGCGGATAAAAGCGATAGTATTGATTATAAAGATATTAACACTTTGAAAAAATACATTTCCGAAAGAGGGAAAATTCTTCCTAGAAGAGTTACTGGTACCTGTTCTATGCATCAAAGAGAACTTACCACATCCATCAAACGCGCAAGACAAATTGCACTTTTGCCTTACGTAGCAGATAAATAAATAAGAGCGAAAGCTCTTTTTTTGTTTGACACTAAAGGTGTATAATGTTAATATACCCAAGGACCCTTAGGCAACGTTTATGGACACTCCGACCTTATACTTTGCTTATGGTGATATATTAAAAGGAGAAAAACTATGGAAAAAGACAAAAAGACAGACATTATTTCAAAATTTAGATTGCATGAAGGAGATACAGGATCACCTGAGGTGCAAATCGCAATTTTGACAGAAAGAATTAACCACCTTAATGAACATTTAAAATCTCATAAGAAAGACCACCACTCAAGAAGAGGACTTCTAAAAATGGTTGGTAAAAGAAGAGGATTACTTAACTATCTTATGAAGGAAGACATTGAAAGATATCGTAATATTATTAAGGAATTAAATTTAAGAAAATAGGACAAATACGGCGATTTTCGCCGTTTTGTATATATCCGGCGGTATTTCCTTAAAAACCGAGATTAAAGTCCGAAAGCGTAACGGGTTTTAATATCTGTTTTTCAAGTGGAATATCTCCGGCAAAGTTAAAGGAGATAAAAAATGTACGAACAACACAAAAAACACGTAATCACTTATGCAGGAAAAGAGATGCTTATTGAAACTGGTAAATTTGCCCAATTAGCTAATGGTTCTTGCATGGTAAGATATGGTGACACAGTGGTATTATCCACGGTTACCGCATCAAAAGACCCTAGACCTGGAATAGACTTTTTTCCTCTTAGTATAGACTATGAAGAAAAGATGTATTCAGTAGGTAAAATTCCTGGAAGCAGAAACAGAAGAGAAGGCAGACCATCAGATGCAGCTATATTAGTATCTAGATTGATTGACCGTCCAATGAGACCACTTTTTCCTGATGATATGAGAAATGATGTGGTCATTGTCTGTACCGCACTTTCAGTAGAACAAGACAACCAACCACAATTAGCTGCCATGATTGGCGCTTCTTTAGCAACAGCTATTTCTGATGTTCCTTTTAATGGACCAGTAGCTGCAGTTGCAGTAGGCTTAGTTGATGGCAAAATTGTACTAAACCCAGATTCAGAACAAAGATTAAATTCTCATATGTATGTTACTGTTGCTGGAACCAAAGAAAAGATTTGTATGATTGAAGCTGAAGCTAAGCAGGTTCCTGATGATTTAATGTTTGAAGCTATTATGACAGCTCATGAAGAAATCAAAAAGGTTTGTATGCAAATAGAAGATATTGCTAAAGAAATTGGTAAGGAAAAGTTTTCTTATGAATCTTCAGCAGTACCCAATGAAGTATATCTAGAAATTGAAAAAGCAGCTTATGAGCAAATGAAAACAGCTGTTTTAGCAGTGGATAAAAGAGATAGAGATGAAAAGTTAAGTGTACTTAAGGCTGAACTTGATAATAAGTTTGGTGAAAAGTATGAAGATCACCCTAGTTACATTCCTGATGCCATTGACATACTTGAAAGAAAAGTAGTTAGAGCTTATCTGCTTAAAGACAAAAAAAGAGTTGATGGTAGAAGATTAGATGAAATCAGACCTCTTTACAGTGAAGTAGCAGTTATGCCAAGAACTCACGGTTCAGGTCTTTTCCAAAGAGGACAAACTCAGGTTTTAACCACAGTTACCTTAGGTGGAATGAGAGATGTATTACCCTTAGAAATTTTAGATGAAAATGAAACTGAAGATAGATACATCCATCACTATAATTTCCCATCCTATTCAGTAGGTGAAGCAAGACCTTCAAGAGGTCCTGGAAGAAGAGAAATTGGTCATGGAGCTTTAGCTCAAAAAGCCTTAGAAGGAGTTATGCCTTCAGAAGAGGACTTCCCATATGCAATTAGGGTAGTTTCAGATGTTCTAATGTCCAATGGTTCTACTAGCCAAGGAGCTGTATGTGGAAGCACCCTAGCTCTTATGGATGCAGGCGTTCCCATTTTGGCACCAGTTGCAGGAATTTCCTGTGGTCTAGTTACAGATGAAGAAGGAAGCGATGACTATGAAATGATGATAGACATTCAAGGAATTGAAGACTTCTTTGGAGATATGGACTTTAAAGTAGCTGGAAGCCATCAAGGAATCACAGCTATTCAAGTAGACATTAAGACCGACGGATTAAGCCCTGAAGTTATTAAAAAAGCTTTTGACATTACTAGAAAAGGTAGAATACACATTTTAGATGAAGTTATGTTGAAGGTAATTGATAAACCCAGAAAAGAATTGTCACCTTATGCACCAAAGATTATTTCCATGACCATTAACCCAGAAAAGATTAAAGATGTTATTGGTTCAGGTGGTAAGGTTATAAATAGGATTATTGATATGACCGGAGTTAAGATTGATATTAATGATGATGGTACTGTTCATATTTTAACCTTAGACCAAGAGTCTGGAGATAAGGCTGTATCCATTATTAATGGTATAGTAAATGATTTAGAACCAGGCATGATTTTTGAAGATGCAGTGGTAACCAGATTAATGGACTTTGGAGCCTTTGTTGAACTAGTGCCTGGTAAAGAAGGTCTAGTACACATCTCTCAAATAGCCAAAGAGAGGGTTGAAAAGGTAAGCGATGTCCTATCGGTAGGAGATCTAATAAACGTTAAAGTAGTTGAAATAGACAGGCAAGGAAGGGTTAACCTTTCTAGAAAAGCCTTGTTATAAACCAATACCCGGTTTTTCCGGGTTTTTTTAAATATGCTAGAAGTAAGATATCTTTCCAATAAGATGCCGGTGGTCTTGGAACAAACTCCATCGGACAACATAATAAGTATAGGAATATTTGTAAAAGCGGGAAGCAATTATGAGACTTTATCCACTAGAGGTATGTCTCATTTTGTTGAACATATGCTTTTTAAAGGTACAACAAGTAAAAGCGCAAAGGATATTGCAATCATATCTGATAGGATTGGAGGCATGCTAAATGCCTACACAGGAAAGGATATGACCTGCTTTTACATCAAAACCACCTCTGACAACCTATCTATTGCTTTAGAGCTAATGGCAGATATGGTTTTAAATTCAGAAATGGATCCTTTTCAAATTGAAAATGAAAAAAAGGTAATAATTGAAGAGATAGCCATGTATGAAGACTCACATGAGGATTATGTCCATGAAAAACTAGAAGAAAAGGTCTGGGAGGGCAATAGCTTAGCCTTTCCAATACTGGGTCTTTATGAGACTGTATCTAGTTTTAATGAAGCTTCTTTAAAAGACTTCATAAATGAATTTTATCTTTCTCAAAATACTGTTATTTCTGTTTCAGGCTCCTTTGAGACTCATTCAATCCTCTACCTCTTAGAGCACTTTTTTGCTAATTACAAGACAGGTGTTAGCTTAAAGACACAAAATCAAGAGATGGCAACCTTTAAGCCCATAACAAGTGTTAAAAGAAGAAAGGCAGAACAAGCCTATCTGTCCATGGCTTTTGAAGGAGCCCTATATGATAGCGAGGATAGATATCCATATGCTCTTTTGTCTGGAGCCTTAGGCCAAAGTATGTCATCTAGACTATTTCAAGTTATTAGAGAAGAAAAAGCCCTAGTTTACAACATAGGTTCAACCAATGAGTTTTATCAAACAGGGGGTATCTTCAATATTTATGCTGGATCTTCTCCTGAGAAATATGAGGAGATGATAGATAGTATTGGAGAAATAATTATGGATGTATATACCAAGGGCTTAAGTATAGAAGAAATACAAAGAAGTAAAGACCAAATTTTGTGTAGTATGCTTTTGGGTATGGAAACAACCGACTCCATAATGATGTCCAACGGTCGAAATATGCTTTTAAGGGGTAGGCCTTTAACCAGAAAAGAAGCTATAGAAAGGGTTGAAAAGACTACCAAAGAAGATGTGGACCGTATTGTTAAAAAGTATTTAGATTGGGATAAAAAAGCAGTTTCTGCCATTAGGCCCTATGCAAAGAAAAAGAAAACTAAAGTATAATATCCTTTAGCACGTCAGTAACCGCTACAGCTGTGACCTTGTTATCTGCTAGTTTATCTAGCAAATACAGGGCTTCTTTTTTGTTTTCTGTTAAATCATTTGCATAAACTTCTTCTAAGTTAGACTCTAAAGACTGGTTCTTTGTGGTAACCTTTATTCCATATTGAGCACATTGATCTTTAATATTAAATTCTTCTAACAAAAAGTATTCCAGTTGGAGTAAGTCCTTGTCTTCAGTCCTTAAAGATGCTTTTCTTTTTAAAAGGCAGTTTGTAGGGGGTCTTAAAATGTATGATGCCATATTTATCTGTATGATTTGTAGATACTCATACTTCTCCTTTTTCCTACATTTTAAAAAGATTATCTGTATTAATTAAGAGACAAAGCAAAATCTGTTATTTGTTGAAAATAATATAAATATGGAAAAGAAAAAGAAAAAGTAAAAAGAAAAACAATAAATAAAAAAGGAATAAGGCCTTTGGTGTCGTATATAACTAATAGGAGGAATAGATGACCGAGAATTACAAATATCCAGAATCATTTTTGGAAGAAGTTATAACAAAAAACGATATAGTAGATGTGGTATCTACATATGTGAAGATAGATAGAAAGGGCAAAGACTATTTTGGACTATGTCCTTTTCATTCTGAAAAAACCCCTTCTTTTTCAGTGGTTCCTGCAAAACAAATTTATTATTGTTTTGGTTGTAACAAGGGGGGCAATGTTATCAACTTTGTAAAGGATATTGAAAACCTTGAGTATGGAGAAGCTATAAGGCATCTAGCAGAAAGAGCTAATATAAATATACCTATAAAAAATAGTTATGTAGACCAAGCTCTTTTGTTAAGAGAAAAAAGAATATATGAAATGAATGCAATTGCTGCTAGGTTCTTTTTTGAAAATATGAAGGCCCAAGAAAACAATTTGGCCTACAAGTATTTGAGAGAAAGAGGGGTTAAAAGTGAAACTATAGCTGCTTTTGGTATGGGTTTTGCTAAAAAAGATTGGGCTTCTCTTTATGAACATTTAAAATCTAAGGGTTTTAGCGATAAGGAAATTTTAGATGGAGGTCTAATTTCCAAGTCTAAAAAAGATTCCCTTTATGATAGGTTTAGAAATAGGATTATCTTTCCTATTATAGATATAAGAAATAGGGTAATAGGATTTGGTGGCAGGGCCCTAGATGAAAAGGATGTAAAGTATATAAATTCTCCAGAGACCCTAGTTTACAAGAAAAATAGAAGCCTTTTTGGCCTAAACTTTGCTAAGCACAGCAAACATGATTATGCCATTATTGTTGAGGGCTATTTAGACTGTATTATGCTTAATCAAGAAGGTTTTTCCAATACTATTGCTACTTTAGGCACAGCCTTAACAGAAAACCAGGCCCTAATGATAAAAAGATTGTTTGGGCAAGTTGTAATTGCCTATGACAATGATGCAGCTGGTCAAAATGCTACCTTGAGAGGTTTGGATATTTTAGCAGCTACTGGCTGCGTGGTAAAGGTTCTTATTCTTCCTAAAAAGGATGATTACAATAATGTTATAAAAGATCCAGATGACTTTATAAAACACAAGGGAGCCAAGGCCTTTAAGGAACTTTTAGAAGAGGCAATGCTTTTAGTAGAATACAAGGCCTTTTTATTAAAAGAAAAGCACGATACTAATACATCAGAAGGTCTAATAGCTTTTTTAAAGGGTGTAGCTAAGGCAATTGGTCAAGTGGATAGTCCAGTAGAAAGGGATGTATACATTAAGAATATATCTGCTCGTTTTAATACTTCTTATGAAGCTCTTTTAAAAGAGGTACAAGAGGTTGGTGGAAAAGAACCTAGACCAAAGACACAAATACAAGCTAGTAAGTATGAAAAGAAGGTTCTTCCTTCTCTTAGAGATGCTAAGACCACAATTGACTTAACCACTATCTTTTACGGTATTTTGGTCATCTTGTGTAATAAACCAAGCTTTGCAGACCAAATAAAAGAAGATTTGTTAAATGAAAAGATTTTTCATAGTGATTATGCTAAAGACCTCTTAGAAGAGATATTGCTAAAGATTGAAGAGCAGGAAAATCCAGATGAAGCCAAGGTTGCATCCATGTTAGATGATGAACAAAGGGCAATATTTATAAAGCAAGCAGCTAATTATCATACAATATCAGACTCGCAAAAAGCTTTGCATGATTATATAAAAAAGTATAGACACGACATTATAGCAAACAATAATTTGATATTAGTAAAAGCTCTAGAATCAGAAGGTTTGTCTGAAGAAGAAAGAATAAATTTAGAACAAGAGTTTAGAAAAAACACTGAGCTTTTGGTTAAATACAAATAAGAAAATTTATGGAGGAATAAATGGCAGAAAAAGAAAATGCGCAAAAAAAGGAAAATCTTGTAGAAAAGATACAAGAAGAAGTCAGTGCTTTAAATTTTGAAAAAGTTGTAAATACTTTAATGGAAAAAGGTAAAACTAAGGGTACCCTAGTTTCTCAAGAAATAACAGACAGTTTTGATGATGTGGAAATGGATGCTGATCAAATGGACAAGCTTTTTGAACTATTTGAAGAAGCAGGAATTGAGGTTGTAGATGATGAGAAGGATACAGCTGATGTTGACTCTGAAAAAGAGGATGTAACTGCTGTATCTGATAATGTTTCAATAGATGACCCAGTTAGAATGTACCTAAAAGAGATTGGTAAGGTACCTCTTTTGACAGTAGAAGAAGAAGTTGAACTAGCAAAACGGGTAGAAGCTGGAGATGAAGATGCAAAAAGAGATTTAGCAGAAGCAAACCTAAGACTGGTGGTAAGTATTGCTAAAAGATATGTTGGAAGAGGCTTACAGTTTTTAGACCTAATACAAGAAGGAAACCTTGGCCTTATAAAAGCTGTTGATAAGTTTGACTACACAAAAGGCTATAAGTTTAGTACCTATGCTACCTGGTGGATAAGACAAGCCATTACAAGGTCTATTGCAGACCAGGCTAGAACCATTAGAATCCCAGTTCATATGGTGGAAACCATAAATAAGTTTACAAGAGTATCAAGACAACTTGTTCATGAATTAGGTAGAGACCCCACCCCTGAAGAAATTGCTAAAGAAATCAATATGACCGAAGAAAAGGTTAGAGAAATTATGAAGATTAATCAAGACCCAGTATCTTTAGAAACTCCTATTGGGGAAGAAGAAGATAGCCATCTTGGAGACTTCATACCAGATGAAGATGCTCTAGAACCAGCTGATGCAGCTGCCTTTACCTTACTTAAAGAGCAACTTATGAGTGTTTTAGATGATTTAACAGAAAGAGAAAAGAATGTTCTGAAACTTAGATTTGGTCTTGATGACGGAAGGGCAAGAACCCTAGAAGAGGTTGGAAAGGTTTTTGATGTTACAAGAGAAAGAATTCGTCAAATCGAAGCTAAAGCCTTAAGAAAGCTAAGACATCCCAGTAAGAGTAAGAGACTTAGAGATTATCTTGAATAAAAAGTGTATCTTGTCAGATTACTTACCCCCATTAAGACTTCTTTTTGGGGGTTTTTAAAATTGAGAAAAAATATAAGATGCTTAATGTTCTCTATAGTAGACAAATCTCTGAAGATTGTGTATAATAGCAAACATTAAGGAGTGTGTGATGTAATGAAAAAGAGAACTGTAGCAGTTATGCCCAAAACTTTGAAGATACTTGAGACCATGGGCGAACAAATTAAAATGGCTAGATTGCGTAGAAGGATTTCAGCAGAATTGGTTGCCCAAAGAGCTGGTATAAGTAGGTCTACCTTGTGGAATGTGGAAAAAGGTTCTCCTTCAGTAGCAATAGGAATATATGCTGCAGTGCTACATGTGCTAAATAATTTAGATACTGATCTTTTATTAGTGGCTAAGGATGATGAACTAGGAAGAAAGCTTCAAGATTTAAACCTAGTTGTAAAGAAGCGAGCCCCTAAGAAAAACCAATAAATTGAAGAAATTCTTAATCAATTACTCTTTGACTCTTTTTTTTCTTGATAAAATTTAATATTAACAGACTAACTAGAATAAATAATAGGGCACCTGCACTATCAATAAGGACATCTGTTAATTGACAGGCTCTTCCAGGAACAAAGTGTTGATGAATTTCATCAAAAATTGCGTAGCCAATACAGGTTAATAAAGAATAGAGGCCAAGTTTAATTGTGGTGTAGGTTTTTAAGGAGTTGTAGGCTAAGACAGAAAAAACACCTAAGATGCCAAAGATTGTAAAGTGGGCTAATTTTCTTACTAAGAATTGATAGTTATCAATAATTTGTTCTTTCATAATTTCAGAAAGGCTGGGAAAGCCTGGATAAAAGACCTTTAAAAATATATTAATGAAAAAAGAAGAGGTCTCTCCAGACTTAGAAGAATTCTCTTGGGAAAATATAAAAATGACAACCATCCATAGAAAAAGTAAAAACCAATAGATTAAGGTTTTTTTTTGGGTGATTATAAAGTTTTTTATTTTTTCCATTTACTGGCCTCACTTTAAAAGCTTTAGTATAATATATTATAATAGGAAACATAAAGCAATAATCACTTGGTTTTAAAACCCTTATAAAAAAGAGGTCAAAAAATGAATAATCTTATTTTAAGAGTAGAGTATTCCCAAAATGATGACACAAGCATTAAGTGTGAAAAACTTTATGCTAATGAGAAAAAAGGGGATATCTATTTGCAGGTAGACAAGCAAGATGGACAATATATATTTAACTTGTTTTTTAACAAGGGAGTTAGTTTACATAAGCTATATATTGATTTGGCTTATGAGTACCCAAAAGAAGCAAGGATATATTGTAATGGTTTTCAAAGTTGGTCTGTTACAAGAGAGTATTCAATAAATGAAGCTTCTTTGAATTTGAAAAAATTAGGCCACTTAATAAACAAAGCCTATGCTGTGGATAGATATAATGGGCAAGATCAGATAAAAGCTCTTGGTAAGAAGGGGACCTTTTTAAGCCATACCTATACCTATATTAAAGAAAGTCCTTTGACAAAAGAAGTCTTTCTTTTAGGCTCTTTAAGTGAAAGATCAGGCTTTACCGCCTTTTACCATGATGCCAATAAGAATTTGTTAACTATAGAAAAAGAATGTAAGGGACTTAGCAATGTGGATAAGTACTATTTTTGTCTTTATATGGGAAAGGGACAACTTGACCAAGAGATTGATAGGTATTTAGATGGCTGTTTAGAACATAAAAAGGGCTCTTTTGCTAGAACAAAATTTTTAAGTGATAAAGAGAGAAAATATTCAGGCTTTACCTCTTGGTACAACTTCTATCAAGACATCAGTGAAAGAATTATAGAAAGAAATATCTTTTACTATTTTGAAGCTAATAGAAAGGCAGATATCTTTCAAATTGATGATGGCTATCAAACCTATGTAGGAGACTGGCTGGATGTAGATGAGAAAAAATTCCCAAAAGGTATGAAATCCATTGCCCATAAAATCAAGAATAAAAACTCAATACCTGGTTTATGGTTTGCTCCTTTTACTTGTGAAAGAGATTCTAGGATTTTTAGTGAAAAGCCCAATTGGGTAATTAGGGACCAAAAGAATAGGCCCTACAAGGCTGGTTCTGGCTGGTCTGGCTTTTATGGGCTTAATTCAGATGATAGGGAAGTAAAGAATTATTTAGAGCATGTGGTGGATGTCTTTTCCAATGAATGGGGTTTTGAGTTTTTAAAACTAGACTTTTTATATAATGCCTGCCTTTTAGCCCATAGTAATAAAACTAGAGGTCAGTTAATGTGTGAAGCTATGGATTTTATTAATGTTCTTTGTAAAGACCTCATATTGCTAGGCTGTGGCGTCCCCTTAGGCCCTGCCTTTTGGAATGTAGACTTTTGCAGAATAGGGGCAGACATATCTCTTGATTGGGATAATAAGTTGTATATGAGACTTTTAGTAAGAGAAAGGGTGTCTACAAGAAATTCATTGACCAATACAGTGTTTAGAAGTCATTTAGATAAAAAAGTCTTTGTAAATGATCCAGATGTCTTTATGTTAAGAGATGAAAATTGTGAAATGAGTAAAGATGAAAAGGAGATTTTGGGTCATTTGAACTCTGCCTATGCTTCTTTGTTGTTTACATCAGATGAAGTGGATAAGTATAAACCATGGCAGTCAGAAATGTTTTTAAAGATTATTTCTGGTATGGATAAAGCAAAGACCGAATACTTGGATGATAAGTCTAATCTCATAATTGATTTTGAAGATAAGACATACAAGATTCCTCTAAAAGACCATAAGAAACCTGAAATTATTTTAAAGAAATAAAAAAACCTGTTTAAAACAGGTTTTGGTGGGCCTTCACGGACTCGAACCGCGGACCGACCGGTTATGAGCCGGTTGCTCTAACCGACTGAGCTAAAGGCCCGGAAAAAGCAATTCCTGATACATTATACATAGCCATATAATGTAGGTCAACAACTTTTTTATTATATCTTACTAATAATAAGAAAATGTTAACCATATATTTGAAAGAAAAATCCGTCTAGATTCAATTTCTTTCTTATTATACCAAAAATCTCAACAATATTATAGAATAAGAGTTATGAAGAAGGTAAATAAAGACACAATTAGTTTAAGTCCTAGGCTTTTGATGGTTGCAAAAAGGGTACCCCAGTGTGACTTGGTATATGATATTGGAACAGATCATTGTTTTTTACCCATATATTTAATTCAAAATGGAATTTGTAAAAGAGCAATTGCCAGTGACATTAAAAAAGGTCCTGTGGAAATAGCAAAAAGAAATATTGAACACTATGAAATGTCAGATAATATACAAGCTCTTTTGTCACCTGGAATTGAGCATGTAGATAATGAAAGTTATATAATCATAGCTGGAATGGGAGCAGATGTAATTATTGAGATATTATCAAATCACCCCACAACAGCTAAAAGTGCTAAATTATTAATAATTCAGTGTCAGAGCAAAACAGAAAAGCTAAGAGCCTTTTTGTGGCAACAAGGTTATGAGATTAGTGATGAGCAGCTAACATATGAAAAAAACAAAATCTATAATTGTTTTACCGCAAAATTTGTTAACAAAAAATCCCCTTATAGCAAGTCGGATGCCTTGGTATCGAAAACTTTATACTTATCTAAAAGTGATATGGCAGAAGATTATATAAATAGGCATGTTAATAGGCTAAAAAGAATAAAAAGAGATATTACAGATATAGAAGGTAAAGTTAAAGATACTGTGTTTGAAAAAACAAATGAAGAAGTAGATGAAATATTGGAGGAGTTAAATGAAAAAATCAATTATATTAGATTACCTAAATAATATATTACCTTTTGATAAGATTGCCAGTGGAGATAATGTAGGGGAGTTGATAAAGGGAAAAGATGAGATTAATAGTATTTTGGTCTCATTGGATTTATCCGCAAGCCTATTTGATTTCATATCAGATAAAAAGGTGGATATGATTATAACTCACCATCCAGTTATATATAATCCTTTGTATAAAATAGAGGATGACTTAATCCTAGAAAGTATAAGAAGAAACATTTCAGTAGTAAGTCTTCATACTAATTATGATGGGCTAATCTTAAATGATATCTTTGCAGGTAAGTGTCTTATGAAAAGTTATGAAAACATCTTTTATGAAAATGGAATCTATTTAGGAAGAAAAGGTCAGATAGATAAGATAAGCTTTACTGACTATATAGATAAATTAAAGGAAAACTTTTCTCTAGACAAGATAAAGATTAGCGGTGTTGTACCAGAATATGTAGAAAGTGGAGCGGTTGTAACAGGATCTTCCAATAGTTTTTTTGAAGAGATAAAAGATTTAGATGTGGATGTTTTTATAACCGGAGAGTTTAAATACGACAATGCTAAATATTTTGATAGTAAAAGACCTTTAATAATAGAGCTAGGCCACTATGAATCAGAAGCTATATTCATAGATCACTTAACTAACCACTTAAAAGAAGTATTTCCTGATATAGATGTTATTTCCTTTGAGAAGAGGATTTCAAAATTTATTTGATAGGATTTATTATAAATGTTATAATATTTAGGCAACTGGACTGGATAATCGCGGATGCAAGGCTGAAAGGCAGCATATGAGGAAAGTCCGGGCTCCATAGGGCGAGGGTGCCGGCTAACTACCGGTGAAGGTGACTTTAAGGAAAGTGCAACAGAGATATACCGCCGTTTTACGGTAAGGGTGGAAAGGTGAGGTAAGAGCTCACCAGCGGAGTGGTAACATTCCTGGCTATGTAAACCCCATCCGGAGCAACACCGCTGTGCAATATATAGACTGCCCGTCTTTTGCCAAGGTGGCTTGAGTATTATAGAGATATAGTACCTAGATAGATGATTATCCTAGACAGAACCCGGCTTACAGGTCCAGTAACAAAAAAATGTGCATTTGCACATTTTTTATTGCTTTTATTTATTGCTTTTATTTATTATCATTAGAGTTTTATTTCCTCTTTCTTTTCTTGCTATCTGGCATTGTGCCATATTTCCAGAGTCTATTAAGCTCATTTTGGGTAAAAGCCATACCAACAAAGGTGATGGCTGGAAGAGAAAATATTGCTGATACTAAAGACATATCATGAGGGGTCATTTTGTGTCTTCTTTGAGCCTCAGCTAAAAGTTTATTGTACTTATAGGACCAGTAAATAATGTAAAGTCCAAGGGTAATGACAGATAAAAATAGCTCCTGCCAAGGTTTTATTGTTTCTGGATTTTCTGAAACTTGCTTTATTTCATAGGTGGCTATATAGAGCCAGTAAAAATTAAAAAATCCTACTGAAATAATCGAAAAGAAAATAATCAATATTAAGGGTCTATGTTCTCCATCGTACATTTATTTTTCCTCCTACAACATAATAACAAACCCTTATCTTTAAGGCAAGATAAACTAGTATGTATAAACAAGGGGTATGTTATATAATTTGTATTAATTATGTTGAAAGTGTTAGGGAAATGTGAAAATTTAGCCAGTTCAAGCAAGTCTTGTAAAATATTGTTGAAATAGACTTATGATTAAGGTTATAATTAAAAAGCTGTAATTTAAGTTTAAAGCGTGTTAATGAGGAGGTCGGCTAAGTGATAGAAATTAAGAATCTTGTCAAGCATTATGGGCAAGTTGTTGCTGTCGATAACATAAACTTTAAAGTAAACGAAGGAGAGATATTAGGTTTTTTAGGTCCTAACGGAGCTGGAAAAACTACTACCATGAACATTATAACTGGATATCTTCCCTCTACTAGTGGAACGGTTGAGGTTGATGGTTATGACATTACTACTCACCCAGAAGAGGTTAAAAAAAGAATTGGCTATTTGCCAGAACAACCTCCCCTATATAGGGACATGACCGTAATGGAATATCTAAACTTTGTTTCTGATCTTAAGAAGGTACCGAAAAACAAAAAGAAAAATGAATTGTCAGACATTATTGAGCTTGTAGGCTTACCTGACCACAGAAAGAGATTGATTGATAACCTATCTAAGGGCTATCGTCAAAGGGTTGGTTTAGCACAGGCTTTAATTGGCAATCCAAAGGTACTTATCTTGGACGAACCTACTGTAGGTTTGGACCCAAAACAGATCGTAGAGATAAGAAGAGTTATAAAGGGGTTGGCTACTAGCAGGACTATTATTTTAAGTACCCATATTCTACCAGAGGTTAGTATGATTTGTGAAAGAGTGGTTATTATAAATAAGGGACGTATTGCAGCAGAGGATACCCCAGACAGATTATCTAGCTCAGTATCAACCATGTCTAAGTTGAATTTAACAATTAAAGGTGACAAAGACACAGTTATGAAAACTATCGGAGATATGCCTAATGTAAAATACATATCCATGACGTCTAGGTCTGAAGATGATATCTTTAAATATGTTTTAGAAACTAAAAAAGATAAGGATATTAGAGAAGAACTATTTTACAAGTTGGCTGAAAACAAGATGCCAGTTTTGGAGTTAAGACCCTCTTCTGCAACCTTGGAAGATATTTTTATAAATGTGGTTAGTGATACTGGTATTAAAGAAAGGGAGGATCTGTAAATGTTTGCAGTTGCTAGAAAAGAAATAGCGGGATATTTTAAATCCCCCATAGCCTATGTATTAATAGGTGTTTTTACTTTAATTATTTCTTTATATTTTCATCCAGCTTTAAAAGCGGGATATGGAGATTTTGTGAATATTTTGGATAGTGTTGGTTTTTTCCTAATATTCATTATTCCTATCTTAACAATGCGTATTTTAGCAGAGGATAAGAAAAGTGGAACAGAGGTGCTCTTGTTAACATCTCCTACTTCCTTACCTCGTATAGTTATTGGTAAATTTCTAGCTACCTTCACAGTGTTTTTATCTATTGTGGGAATATCCTTTATATATCCCTTAGTGATAGTAGTTTTTGAAGGTGCTATAACAACACAACTGGTTGGTGCCTACTTAGGCTTTATACTCTTAGGTGCAGTCTTTTGTGCCATAGGAGTCTTTACTTCTTCTTTGACAGAAAACCAAATAATTGCTGCCATAATTTCTCTAATTATGATGTTTAGCCTTTGGATGGCTGATCAATTTGCAGCAAAATTGGGTGGACCTTTTGGACTTGTCATGGAGTGGATTTCAGTGCTAACCAGATATAAGGTATTTACTCAAGGTTTGTTGACCCTAGATAATATTGTCTTTTTCCTCTCATCTACAGCATTAATGCTTTATTTAACCATTAGAGTGATTGAAAGACGTCGTTGGATTCAGGGGTGATAGTATGAAAAAAGATAATTTTATTAGAAGAACATTTGCAAGTAAAAGTTTTAGATATGGAACATCGTCCTTTATCATTATTGCTGTAGTCTTAATAATGTTTGTAATAATTAATACAACCATTCCAAGACTAAGAATTCAATGGGACCTTACACCAGAAGGTTTGTATACTCTTAGTAATACTTCTAAGGATATTTTAGGCAGCATTGATGATGAGATTGAGATTATTGGTCTTTTAGATGACACCAAGGTCAGCTCAGCTTCAGCTTTTTATAATGTCATCAAGCTTTTGGAAGATTATGAGAACTACAAGAATATAAGTGTTAGATACATTGATCCTGATACTAATGTAGGCTTTATGGCTGAATTAGACCCTACAGGAGCTATGGGCTTAAATCTTCAAAACTTTGTGGTTAGAAACACTAGGACGCAAAACATGAAGGTTGTTAAATATTATGATATGTTTAGCACCTATGTTCACGGAGATACATCCTTTGAAATTACCAATACCGGCTCAAAAATTGAAAATGCCTTTACTAGTGCCATTAGTTATGTATCTAGAGAGAGTTTTACAACAGTATACTTTATTCTAGGCCATAATGAGTACTCCTACTTTGATGGCTATATTAAGGCCAGAGACATTATGGAATTAAATGGTTATACAGTTAAAAGCTTTGATTTAAGAAAAGAATTAGCTGTACCAGAAGATGCAGACATCTTACTTATGATAAATCCTACCATTGATTATTTAGATGATGAGATTAAGGCCTTAGAGACCTTTATGAAAAATGGAGGAAGTCTCTTAGTTAACATTGGGTCCTCAGGAACCGCTGAAGAATTTAAAAATATTCAAAAGTTTTTAGACTTTTACAATGTTCAATATAACTATGATCGTATAAAAGAGTATGATTCAAATGCCTATGCTGCTAGTAATCAATACCATATATTCCCTAAGGTTCTTGGTGCTAAGTCAACCTTGAATACCTATAGAAATATTACCTATTTATTGACACCTAATTCAAGAAGTATAAGGCTTTTGAACAAGTCAAAATCTTTCTTAGAGGTTGAACCTATTTTAAGAACCACAGCGATGGCCAAGCAGGAAGCGACCATATCTCACTATGATTCAGATTCAGGCATGTCTTATGTGGGAGCAGAGGTTATAAATCTAGCTACACAAGCCAGACTTGTAGTACTAGGTTCTTCTGATTTTATTAAAGATTCCTTTTTAATGAACAACAAGGCCTATGAAGCTGATGCCAATAGATTTTTTATAGGTATAGTAAACTGGTTAGAAGGAGATTATAACCAAACAACAATTGAAGAAAAAAGTTACTTTATTAATATTATTTCAATTACCGCATCCCAAGTTGCAACTGTATCAACCCTGCTATACATCTTACCAGGCTTGATTCTACTGGTTGGCGGAATTGTCTATCTCAAGAGGAGGCACTTATAAGTATGAAAATAAAAAGAAACTTGATTATTATAGCCATAGCACTAGTTCTTGTAGTTGTAGGCTACTTCATAATCAACGACATTATAGAAAAGAACAGGCCAATTAACCCTGCAATAACAGAATTAATAACACCCCCTAATACCTTTTCTGCTGACATTGTTAGATATGCATTTTCCATATCTGGTGAAGAAACAGTAGTTGAGTTAATGGAGGTTACCCTTAAAGATGATGAGGGAAAAGAATATACTGAAATGCAGTTTCGTTTGGTAAATGAACCAGAAAAAGAATTAAATACCAACATTGATACAGCCCTAGTTCAAGCAGCCGCATTACTTTGTGCTGATGTAATTGAAGAAAATCCCAAAGACATTGGCAAATACGGCATTAGCAACAATTCATACTTTGAAGTGACCCTTAAAAACGGTACTACATACAAGGTGCTTTTTGGAGATATTATACCTGCTTCATATAACATTTATGTTATGAGAGAAGGGGTAGATAAAATCTATACCATTACAGATACTTCCTTTGCTATGTTGACCATTTATCGTGAATATCTTTTAAGTGAAGTTGTTTTCCCTGGATCTTTGAAAAACATTTCTTCTTTTACAGTCTACAAAAAAGGTATTTTAGAATATTCAGTAGAACCAGATCCCCATATTGCTTGGAGATTGGTCCAACCTTTAAATTCTAAAACCTATGAGCAAACTGTTGAAGACATGATTAAAGATACCTATGCCATAAAGATTGAAGACTATGTAAATGTCTTACCAAAAGAAGAAGACTACAGAAGTTATGGATTATTAAATCCAGAATACTCCATAAGAGTTGAAGCTGATGGAAAAAAGACCACCTTACATGTGGGTAGACAATCCATTGAAGACAAGAGCTACTATGCCAAGTTTGACAACGCAGATGAAGTATTTTTTGTTTCTGAAAAGTACTTAGGTTGGATAGATACTGAACTATTTGAAGTTCTTTATCCCATACCCTATGAGCCACAAGCTAAGAATGTAAGTGCTATTAAGTATGTTTTTGAAAATGGGGATATCTATGATCTGAAGATATCTGAAAAAGACTATCTTTTGGAAGATAGACCTGTTAAGAGTTTTGAATATATCTTAAACGACCAAATATTAGATATCCAATATGGTTCAGATATATATCTATTTACCTTCTATTCCACAATTATTACTGATATAGATAATGAATGGGAAGGGCCCAAAGAAAATGAAGTTCCTTATGTAAACTTAGAATTAACATATAGTTCAGGCAACAAGGAAAATATTGCCTACTACAAAAAAAATGATGACTCTATGTATTATGTAAGATACAATCCTGATTTGGATATTATGGAACAATACACTGGTACACTTGTAGACTCAGGTCCTATTACACTATCATTAAACAAGTTTTTATCTCAATATTCTGATTTTCTTTATGTAACCTGTATTGATGGAGAAGAACATGATTTTGGTGAATGGGTGGTTGTATTAGAACCTACAGAAACTGAAAGAGGCAGAAAAGAAGCTACTTGTGTAAAATGTGGTCATGTAATTGGCTCACCAATTCCAGTAATTAAGCACACTGATCCTGGTAGTTATACTCCATCATATTGGTGGATAGCTGTAGTGGTAGTGCTTTTAGCTGGGGGAGGATTAGCCTATTACTTGGTTAAAAGAAAGAAAGAAAGTAAAGAGTAAAAAAAGAGTAAGAGCAAAGATAAGATAAAGACCTAAAATGAAAGCATTTATTAAACAAGCCTTAAAAGTTTTAGCTGCATATACAGTAGCTGCAGGAGTATTTACCTTTTTCGTAATAGCTCCAGTATCTATGAACAACAACCAAACTCTTTGGTTGTTGTTGTATTCTTTTGTAATGTTTATATTTATGGCCTTTATTGTGTCTAGAACCATTCTATCCATAGGAAAGTATGAAAGATATGATAAGGATACAAAGACTTTTTCTTCTAAAGGCTTCTTTTATGGCCTAGCTGCCATGTTACCCTATATGCTTTTAGGCCTAATTCACCTTATCATTTATCACGATACATATGATTTAGGTCTTAGAATCTTTCACTATGCTTTTAGATGTGCCCTAGGCCCCATGTATTTTATCATTAATACCTTGGACTACACTTGGTATGGCTTTACACTGGCCTACCTAATGGTTCCTGTGATTAGCTTGATTTGGTACTTTGTTGGATTAAAGGGTTTAGACAAAATTGAATTGAGAAAAAAAATTAAGGATGACGAAGAGTTTTTGAAATGAACGAGAAAATATTTGAACAGTATAATGAGTTTATACAAAAAGAATTTGAGAAAAATGTGGATTATATTAGGACAAAAGAAGACTATGAAGCCACTATAAACAAGGGAAGGAGAGACTTTGAAGAGTCTCTCTTTGAAGGTCACACCATAAAAGAAGCCCTAATTAAATCTATTGATAATTATGGTATAGATGACCTATTAGACCAAGCCTTGGTAATATGTGATATGTATCTACCGTATTCATTAATTGAATTAATGCATAAATTATTGGACTTTAAGGGGATTAGTCAAAAAATAGACCAAAAAGGTATGCCAGAGGCAGATAGGGCTACTTTAATAAATTCCTTTTTAGGTATGCATGAAAAAGAAGAAGTAATAGATTACTTAATAAATATTGTTGTAACTGAAGAGTCGGATTTGTTAAAAGAAGAAGCAATAAATGTTCTTTTCAAAACAAATGGGCAAGTAGTTTATGACAAGATAAATGCTTTTTTTGAAGCCAATGGGATTAATGACGATTTGTTAGGCCTTTTGGTTAAATTAGATAAAAGTTTTTTAAAGGATAAAGACCTCTTAATTTTACTAAAAGAAAGGTTTTTAACCACTGAGGACAAGGCTCTTTTAGCTGAGATTATGGCAGATTTAAATGATGGAAGAGCAGTCACTTTTTTAAGGGGATATTTGAATAAAAACAAGTTTAAACTATCTCAATCTGAAATAGTTGATATATGTTCAGCTATTAGCAGAATGGGTGGAAAAACTGATGACTTTATAAAGCCACAAAACTTTATGAATTAGAAAATTAAGAAAAAATTACTAGCAAATTTAAATATCTTAGAGTAAAACTCTGAGATTTCTGGTCCCTGTCCTTTTATTGGCAGGGATGCCAATAAATAATTGACATGCCATCATTATTTATATATAATTTGTCGAGTGATAAAAGTAACAGAGGCACGAAATGCAATCTAAAAAGAAGGTTTCCGAAGCAGTAATCCGCAGATTGCCTAAATATTTGCGGTATATAGGGGAGTTAAAAGAAAACAACATAACAAAGGTTTCTTCAGCTCAACTTGCAGAAAAAATGGAAATGACTGCATCTCAAATACGCCAAGATTTCTCATATTTTGGTGGATTTGGCCAGCAAGGCTATGGATACAATGTGGAAATTCTTTATGAGAGCTTTAAAAATATTCTTTTAGAAGAAAGCCCTTTTTCTGTTATAATTATCGGTGCTGGAAATTTGGGAACTGCACTTGCCAAATATAATAATTTCCATAAAAGAGGTTTTGATATCATAGGTATCTTTGATATTAATCCAAAACTTATTGGCAAAATTATTAATGGTAAAGAGATTATGAACATTGACTTTTTGGAAGATTTTATAGAGAAAAATGAAACAGACATTGTTATTCTATCCTTGCCCTCAAGTGAAACAAGAGATATAGCTATAAGGGTAGCAAATGCTGGAGTCAAAGGCCTTTTTAATTTCTCGCCAATGGATCTCAAATTACCCCACGACATACCCATAGAAAACATTCATCTTAGCGACAGCCTTATGGTGCTGGGATATAAAATAAAGAATTATCAAGAGGAGAAAAAATGAAAACTTACACCACGACCAATATCAGAAACACAGTATTGACCGGACATGGCAGTTCAGGAAAGACAACACTAGTAGAAGCTATGTTATATATGACAAAGGGAATCGATAGATTCGGGAATGTATTGGATGGAAATACAACTAGTGACTTTGACCCAGAAGAAGTAAAAAGAAACTTTTCTATAAACATGACAGTTGCTCCAGTACTTTGGAAAGACTACAAGTTGAACCTATTGGATACACCAGGATATTTCGACTTTGCAGGAGAAGTAAAATGTGCAGTAAGAGCAGCAGAATCAGCCTTAATTGTACTTTCTTCAAGAAGTGGTGTGGAAGTAGGAACTGAAAAAGGCTGGGAATATGCAGAAGAAGAAAACTTAAGTAGAGTATTTTTTGTAAGCAAAATCGAAGAAGAAAATGCAGACTTCTTTAAAGTTTGTGAGCAATTACAAGATAATTTTGGTACCCATGTTATACCTTTCCAATTTCCCATAATTGAAGATGGACAAGTAAAGGGTATTGTAGACGTTTTGAAAAACAAGGCCTTTATGGTTGCAGATAAAAAGACTGTAGAAGCAGATATACCTCAAGAATATATAGATAAGGCAGAAGAGCTAAGAGAACCTATCATGGAAGTTGTAGCTGAAACCGATGAAGAGTTAATGGAAAAATACTTTGATGGTGAAGCTTTTACTCCAGAAGAAATTGCAAAAGGCCTAAAAAATGGTATTGCTGATGGTTCTATTTATCCAATCTATTGTGGTTCAGCCCAGTTGATGATTGGTATCGACCTATTGATGGATGCTATGGTTGACTTTTTCCCATCTCCAGCAGCTCACGATGTAGTTGCTAAAAAAGTAAATAATGATGAAGAAGTTACCCTTAAAGTATCTACTGATGAGAAGTTTAGTGGTATTGTCTTTAAAACAATGGTTGACTCCTTTGTAGGTAAAATTTCAATTATTAAGGTTCTTAGCGGTGAGTTAAAGTCTGATATGGTAGTCTACAATAGCAGAACTAAATCAACAGAAAAGATTGCTAATCCTTTCTATCTAAAGGGTAAAAAGCAAGAGACATGTGAAAAAGCAGTTGCTGGTGACATTGTTGCAGTATCAAAACTAAACAATACTCAAACAAATGACACCTTATCCGACCAATCTTTATCTATTGAACTTAAAAAGATTCAATTCCCAGAACCTTCCATTTCCTTAGCAGCTGAACCTTTAGCAAAAGGTGATGAAGATAAGATAAGCTCAGGATTATCCAAACTTCGTGATGAAGACCCTACTTTCAAAGTAGAAAATAATCCAGAAACAAAGCAATTGTTAATTAGTGGAGTTGGAGAACAACACATTGATATAATTATTAGTAAATTAAAATCAAAATATGGAGCTTCTGTAAAATTAAGCGATCCCAAAATTCCATACAGAGAAACTATTAAGAAGAAACTTGAAACAGAAGGAAGACACAAGAAACAATCTGGTGGTCATGGTCAATACGGACACGTTAAAATAATTTTTGAACCTGGAACAGAAGAAGATTTAGTTTTCGAAGAAAAGATCTTTGGTGGTTCAGTTCCTAAAAACTATATCCCTGCAGTTGAAAAGGGCTTAAGAGAAGTTATAGTTAAGGGTGTATTAGCTGGATATCCTATGGTTAGACTAAAAGCTACCTTAATAGATGGATCTTATCACGATGTTGACTCTTCAGAAATGGCCTTCAAAATTGCAGCAAGCTTAGCCTATAGACAATTGACCGGAGCTGGACCTGTACTTCTTGAACCTATAGTATCTTGTCAAGTTCTAATACCAGATGCTTACATGGGAGATATCATTGGTGATATGAATAAGAGAAGAGGAAGAATCTTAGGAATGAACCCCAGTGATAAAAAAGGTTATCAAGTGGTGGTTGCTGAAGTTCCTCACGCTGAAATGTTTAAGTATGCAACAGACCTTAGAAGCATGACCCAAGGTAGAGGATCTTTTACAATGGAAATTGCTAGATATGAAGAAATGCCAGCTAACCTAGCTGAAAAGGTAATTGCAGCAGCTGCTAGAGAAGACGAAGAAGCTTAAGCAAAAATTTAAAATGAATAAAAAAACACTTCCAAGGTAGAAAACAAAAGATCTTACTACTTGGAAGTTTTTTTATGCCTGATTTGATAAGAGTTACTCTTTGTAAGGTTGATTTCTCATGAAATGCTTTCTGCAAAGAGGAGTATAAGAGTTATTAGCTCCTAAAAAGACTTGGGGACCTTCTTTAATAAGTTTGCCATCTTGGTCAAGTCTTGCATTGCAGGTAGCCTTTTTCCCACACCAACAAATAGTTTTAATCTCTTCTATAGTGTCTGCCCAGGCTAAAAGATATTTGCTTCCTTCAAAAAGCTTGTGTTGAAAGTCAGTTCTTAGACCATAGCATATAACTGGGATATCCAATTCATCTACAATATAAAGGAGTTTTTCCACCTGTTCTTTGTTTAAAAACTGAGCTTCGTCTATAACTATACAGTCTGCTTTTTTTATTTCTTCATCAGATTGGGATAAGTAATTATCTGCAAATTGACATTCCATGCTTAAACCAGTTCTGGAGACATTAATGTTTTCACCATCTCTTTTATCTGTCATGGGTTTTAAGAGTATTGCATTTTGATTTCTTTCCATATAGTTGTATACAACCATAATAGCATTAGCAGATTTTGAGCTTCCCATAGCTCCATATCTAAAATATAGCTTTGCCATTTTTGTACCTCCATAAACTAGTATATTAAGTATATCATTTATCATATAATTTTGAAGAGATAGAGATTGATTTTTGGGCAGTAAGAAACTTATATTAAAGTGAATTGATTAAAAGAAGAAAATTTGTTATATTAAAGTCAGAGAAAGTCAAAGGTGATTAAAGTGGCGAGATTAAGTGATATTATTGAAGATTTTATAAAAGACATGATAAAAGAAGCCGAAGGGCCAGTTGAAATACAAAGAAATGAACTGGCATCTTATTTTAATTGTGTGCCTTCCCAAATTAATTATGTTATATCCACTAGATTTTCTTCTGAAAAAGGATATTTCGTAGAGAGTAAGAGAGGCGGTGGAGGCCATATTAGTATAAGTAGAATGTCTACTGATAAACCCTATGATTACTTCATGCACATCATTCTTTCAATGGGAGATGAAATAAGCAAACATTCTGCAGATATATATATAGAAAACTTTGAAGACTTGAATATTATATCTCAATCGGATAGAAAACTTTTAAAGGCAGCAGTTAATGACAACTCCCTTAAAAGTGTTCCTGTTATCTTAAAAGATAAGGTAAGGGCAGATATCCTAAAGAATATGCTAATGAAGATGATTATATAGGGGAAAAAAGATGGCAAAGGCTAGAAACTATTTTGTTTGTACAAATTGTGGCTATGAAACTGTAAAGTGGATGGGAAAGTGTCCCTCTTGCAACGAATGGAATACATTCGAAGAGGTAAGCGAAGAAAAGATAGAAAAAAAGGCTACTACTAAAGTAATAGACTTTTATTCTACAGAAAATCATGATTTTCAAGAAAGCCAAAGAATTAGTACCGGCTTGCAAGAGATGGACAGAGTTCTTGGAGGAGGAGTGGTCCAAGGTTCTGTAGTGCTTTTAGGTGGAGATCCAGGTATTGGAAAGTCTACCATCTTGTTGCAGTTGTGTAAGGATATTAAGACTGATGATAATGTCTTTTATATTTCTGCAGAAGAAAGTATGGGACAACTTCTTATGCGGGCTAAAAGAATAGATATGAATAGAAATAATGTAAAGTTGGCTTCCTTAACAGATACAGAAGCAATTTGTAATGCTATCTTGGTAGAAAAGCCAGCAATGCTCATTGTAGACTCAATTCAAACGGTTTATTCCCAAGAGATACCTTCTATTGCTGGTAGTGTAAATCAAATTAAAAATTCCACCCTTATGCTAGTTAATGCTGCTAAAGAGGCTAATACTGCCTTGTTCATTGTGGGCCATGTAACCAAAGAAGGTAACATTGCAGGACCTAAACTTTTAGAGCATATGGTTGATACTGTCTTGTATTTCGAAGGAGAAAGCTCTTCTACCTTTAGAATCCTAAGAAGTGTTAAAAATCGTTTTGGTTCTACCAATGAAATTGGAGTTTTTGAGATGACAAATAAGGGCTTGGTAGAGGTTATTAATCCTTCAGCCTTTATGTTAGAAGGTAGAAACCTAAATGCTCCAGGTTCCACGGTTTTGCCTTTATTAGAAGGTTCAAGAATCCTTATGATTGAAGTGCAAGCCTTAGTTTGTCCTAGTAATTTTTCCATGCCTAGAAGAATGGCTACAGGAATTGATCAAAATAGACTTAATATGCTACTGGCAGTTACAGAAAAAGCTACGAAAACCCCCTTATACAACCAAGATGCCTATGTGAATGTGGCTGGAGGTATAAAGATTAATGAGACAGCTGGGGATTTAGCTGTGGTAATGGCAGTGGTTTCTAGCCATAAGGGTAAAAAAATCGATTCTGAAACTGTTGTAATTGGAGAAGTGGGGCTTACAGGGGAGATACGTTCTGTTAATGGTATTGATAAAAGAATTAATGAAGCTGTTAAAATGGGATACAAAAGAGCAATTGTTCCAAAAGTTAATGTTAAATCTTTAAATTCATATAAGGATAAGATTGATATTTACGGGGTTAGCGACCTTAGTCAAGCTTTAGAGGTCTTGTAGATTAAAAGATTTTTTCCTGGTGTTTTTATGGTGCCTTAAGCTGGTCTATCTTTTGACACTGGGGCTAAAAAAGGGTATAATCTATAAAAGAGGTGTTAGATTGACTTATAATATCGGAGATAAAATTGTATACCCAATGCACGGTGCCGGAACCATAGTTGACAAGGTCGACAAGAAGATAATGGATAAGGTACGGTGTTATTTTATTGTTAAAAGTCCTATTAGTGAAATGGTAGCTATGTTACCAGTGGAAAATATGGAAACCATAGGTATCAGAAATATCATTAGTTCCGAAGAAGCTGATGAGCTTTTGGATGATATCAGACAAATGAGTACAGATGAAATTGCTAATTGGAATAAAAGATATCGTGAAAATCTTGAAAAACTAAAAGATGGAACAATTCATGAGATAGCAAAAATAGCAAAAGCTTTAATGACCAGAGACAAGAGTCTTTCTACTGGAGAAAGAAAGTTAATGATCAATGCTAAAAATGCTGTTTTAAGTGAATTAATGCTGGCTAAAAACTTTACCTTGTGCCAAGCCGAAGAGGCCTTGGATGAATCTGTACATTGTGAAGAATACCTAAATGAAAACCAGGAAGAATGATAACTATTCTATTTCAACAATAATTGCTGCCGGTGGGAAATCGTCAAGAATGAATGGAACAAATAAGCTTACATCAATCTTGCTAGATTCACCGGTTATTGTGCATACTTTAAAAGCTTTTATTCAAATTCCAAAAATGTCAGAGATTATTGTGGTTATACCCCAAGAAGATATGGATCTTTATGAGGGTATTTTTAAAAGCTTTCAATTATTAGACCAAGTTAGGTTGGTTAGTGGAGGACATAATAGGAGAATTTCTGTTTTAAATGGACTTAAAGCCTTAGAAGACAAAAAAGGTATTGTGCTAATTCATGATGGAGCTAGGCCCTTAGTAAATGCTAGAACTATCTATGACTGTATAGAGGGTGCAAAAAGGTATGGAGCTTGTGTTGCAGCATATATAAGTGTAGACACAGTAAAAAAAGCAGACAATATAATGTTTGTAGAAAAGACCTTAGATAGGGATAAAATCTATTTTGCCCAAACTCCTCAGGCCTTTAAAACAGAAATTATTTTAGATTTGCATAAAAAAGCTGAAAAGGATCTTTTAGAAGTTACAGATGATGCTATGATTTGTGAGCATTTTGGTCATAATATAAAGATAATTCCATCAGATAGATGGAATATAAAGATAACAAGAGAAGAAGACCTTATATTAGCAAGAGCTCTTTTATCCTGTGGTGATTAAACAAAAACACATTATTCCCAAACCCTGTCCAAATGGAGTTAACCCTTCACCAGATGTAGCAGTAATACCTACATTTTTTTTATCTATATTTAAAAGCTCACTTATATTTTTTTTCATCTCATCTATATATGGAGCTAGTTTGGGACTTTTACACTCTAGAGTAAAGCTGACATGAAGTATGGGATATTTTAGGTGTTTAAGTGCTTCTTTTACATAGGCATCACTATTTTTTATACCTGCTTTACACATTTTGTCTGCAATAGGGCCTAATATATTAACTGAAGTTATGCCACTTATGGCATTTGTAAGGGCATGATAAAGAACATCTCCATCAGAATTGGCTTCTAAGCCAAGATGGCCCTTTATTTCTAGACCTGCAAGTATTAAGGGTTTATTCTCATCTTTTGTAAATCTATGACTGTCTTGTCCAATGGCACACTTCATAATATCCTCGATATAGTTTTATATAGCTTTATTATAGTTTAATGTGTCTCAAAACTTTATATCTTTGTAAAGATATTTTATCATGAGATAAGGTATTTTTCATTTCATTTAATAAGTCTCTTTGTTATTGGGCTCCTTTATTGCTTCATTAGGCTTCATTATCTAAATTCTCCTTTATTAAAGATAGAAATATGATATATTTATATACTGAAAGGATAAGAAATATGGAGAGTTGGTATTACGAAAAAGTTGTTTACAGAAAACGTAGCACAAGGGATGATATGATTTCTTTGTTAGCTGTACTTGTTACCTTAGCCATTTGTATAGTATCTTTTTACTTTTTAGGATCATACTCATTTATAATTTGGCTAGGTGTTATTTATGGATGTTTTAGAATAGTTACTTCAACTAGATATGATTATGAATATATTTTTGTTGAAGATTCTTTGACAATTGACAAGATTATAAATAAAAGTAGGCGTAAAAGTATTTTGGCTGCTTCTTTAAAAGACTTTGAAATATTCGCCTATGAGGATTCTGATCATATAAAAGAATATATTGATAATGTTCAAGCTACTATTGATGTATCTTTAAGAAATGAAGATACAATGTTTGGTGTCATTTATCATAAGTCTCAAAGAACTCTTTTATATTTTGATTCTGATGAAAGAATTGTGGAGTTTTTGAAAAAGTACGCATCATATAAGTTTAAGGAGTAGAATTTGAAGAAGTATATAAGGATCTCTTTATTAATAATAGTTCTCTTTTGTCTTATGATTTTTTCCATACTTGCCTATAAGCATATAGTTAACTATATAAAAGATAAATATAGTCCTAATGAAGAGATGCTTACTTTTTTTTCTGATGACCAAACTGATATGATTTTTGACTTTGCCAAGGTAGAGTATGACCAGCCGGTTAAAATAGTAAATGGGCATATTCTTATGCGTTATGAGGTTATAAAGGAATTTATAGACCCTCACATATACTATGATAAATATAGAAATAAGGTCATTATAACCACACAAGACAAGGTCTTTAAACTGACAAATGAGAGTTTAGAAGCTAGATTAAACAAAAAAGACATTCACCTAGATGCTTCAAGTCGTGAGATTGATGGTTATTTATATGTTCCTATAAAGACCTTTTTGAACATTTGGCAAATCCATGTCCAATATCTAGAAGAAAATGATGTGCTAATTGTAGAAAAATATAGAAGTTATCAACACACAGCCCAGGTTAATAACCCAGATTCAGTTATAAGAAAGGGACCTTCCATAAAAGAAGGAATCTATCTTAAAAATGTTCCCCAAGACCAGCTTTTGTATGTAAGTAAAACAGAAGGGGATTGGTTAGTAGTAATGACCAAAGAAGGACTTATAGGATACATTGAAGCTTCTAATGTAAATACCCGTTTTGAAGAAAAGGAAGTTGTAATAAAAACAGAAGACAAGAAGCTCTTTCTACCTGAGAGTGTTGTTTTAGCCTGGGATTATGTTCACACTTCTTTAGTTACAAGAGTTCCCTATTACAAGGATATAAATGTTGTTTCTCCCACCTTTTTTACAGTGGTGGACGCAGAAGGAAGCTTGGCTTCATCTGCCTCTATTCAGTATGTGGAAAATGCCCACAAGAGAGGCTATAAGGTTTGGCCTTTAATTAATAACAATTTTGCCAACAAGGACATTATAAGTGCTGTTTTAGCTGATTCTAAGGCTAGAGAGAAGGTAATAGACCAACTGTTAGCTTATGCATATATTTGTGGCTTTGATGGCATAAATGTAGATTTTGAAAATCTCTATTTATCTGATAAGGATAATTTGACTCAATTTATCAGAGAACTTGTTCCTCTAGCCCATGAAATGAATTTAGCTGTTTCAATAGATGTTGGTATACCAGGAGGCTCAGAGGCCTATTCCTTATGTTATGACCATGAAGAGCTGGGTAAGGCAGCTGACTATGTAATGGTTATGACCTATGACCAATATTGGGCAGGCCATACCAGTGGAGGAAGCCAAGCCCAATTATCTTGGGTAGAGATAAATCTTAAAAAGACCTTAGAATTGATAAAGCCAGAAAAGTTAGTGCTAGGCATTCCTGCCTACACTAGACTGTGGAGGACCGATACATCTGGGAAGGTAAGTCTACATGCTACCTTAACTGCTAATGGAGTTTTGAATCTCTTGGAAGAAAAACAATTAACCCCTAGCTGGGAAGAATATAGAGATGGCTATATTAGTGGGCAAAACTATATAGAATACAATGAAAAAGGTGAGATATTTAGAGCCTGGATTGAAGATGAAATGTCAGCAGAACTAAAAGCTCAACTAGGAGCAAAGTATAAGCTGGCTGGAGTTTGTGTTTGGATGATGGAACAGACCAATAGGGCTGTTTGGGAAGCAATTGCAGATGGCTTTTATTCTTATCAAGATTAGATTTCCTAAGATAAATTGGTTTTACATGCTATAATATACGAGATTGGGGGCAAAGATGAAAAGGGATGTAGATTATAATAAAATTACTAAAAGACTGAATGAGCAACTTCCCAAGGGAGTTTTCTTAAATGTTGCCAATGGAGATAAATTTAATACCATGACCATAGGCTGGGCTCTAACCGGCATTATGTGGTCTAAGCCTATCATTTGTTTTGCTGTTAGGCCCTCTCGTTTTACCTATAAATTGCTTGAAAACACAGATAAAGTTACTTTGTCTATTCCAAAAGAAAATACCATGCTAGAAGAGTTAGACTTTTGTGGTAAAAATTCTGGGGCTCTGGTGGACAAATTTGAAAAGTTAGGCTTTGAAAGGGCTCCCATAATAAAGGCCTGTGATTTACATATCCATTTAAAAATTGTACAAAGGACCATGATGGATGAAAAAAGCCTTGAACCTTTTATTGATGAAAGATTTTATCCAAAAGAGGACTATCATATGTTCTATTTTGGACAAATAGAAGAATGCTATTATATAGATGAGGAAAAAACATGAAAAAAATCTGTCTTATCTTTGGTGGTACCTCTTGTGAGCATGAAGTCTCTAGGGTATCTGCAGTAAATATTTTGAAAAACTTAGACAAGCTTAAGTATGAGCCCTTGGTAATGGAAATGACCAAGGACAACCAATTTTATATCTACAAATATGATGGTAAGAGTGATAATAAGGATCTAGAAGATAATAAGAATCTAGAAGATAATGAGTATTACAAGGACTTCTTGCTTAAAATTGTGGATGTAGATAATGATTTAGAAAAAGAAGCAATTATACCTGACTTAAAGATGTTTGAAAGATTAGAAGTAGATGCAGTCTTTCCCATAATCCATGGATTTAAGGGGGAAGATGGACTTTTACAGGGCTTTTTAGATTTATGTGATGTCCCCTATGTAGGATGTGACGTCTTATCCTCAGCTGTTTGCATGGAAAAGGTCTTGTGTAAGGATATTCTTATGCAAAATGGTATAGCTGTAGCAGATTATTTGTGGTTTGACTGGGATGAGATTAATGAAAATATTAAAGGGGTTTTAAGGGAAGTTGAAGGTAAATTTGCTTATCCAGTTTTTGTAAAGCCTTCTCAAAGCGGATCATCAGTAGGAATAAATAAGGCAAAAGATAGGGAGCAACTAGAAAAGGCTTTAGTCTATGCTGCCCAGTACTCTAGAAAGGTACTAGTTGAAGAGTTTTTACAAGGCAAAGAGTTGGAAGTAGCTGTCTTAGGAGATTACAAGGATATTAAATCTACTAGTGTAGGAGAAATTCTGCCTTCTAATGAGTTTTATGATTACAAGGCAAAATATATTGATAACAAAAGTGAAACTATCTTAAAGGCAGATATTCCATCTTCTGCATCAAGAGAGATTAAAAAGATAGCTAAAAAGGCTTTTAAGGTTTTAGGATGTTATGGTATGGCAAGGGTGGATTTCTTTTTAACAAATGGTCAAAAAGCCATAATAAATGAAATAAATACAATTCCAGGCTTTACAGGTATTAGTATGTATCCAAAACTTTGGGAAGAGGCTGGTCTTTCCTATGGTCAGCTTTTAGATGAACTCATAAGATTAGCCATTGAAAGAAAGAATAAATATGTATTTAAGACCCACTATGAGGAAGAAGATTATGCATAAGGGAAAAATAGGTGTATTTGACTCAGGTATAGGGGGCCTTACAGTACTAAAAGAGATCATTAAGGAATTACCCCACCAAGATATCATATATTTCGGAGATGGAAAAAGAGCTCCCTATGGAACCAAGTCCAAAGAGACCATAGAAATGTTTGCTCTTCAAAGCATGAAGTTTTTAACTGAAAAAGGTGCTGATACCATAGTTATTGCCTGTAATACAGTTAGCTCCAATGCCATAGATATAGTAAAGAAGAATTATCCCCACATGCCCATAGTTGAGGTTATCTCTACCACTGCCAATTTGGCAAGTAAAAAGACCATGAATAAAAAAATTGGCGTAATAGGAACGGTGGCTACCGTTGATAGTTTAACCTATGAAAAGGCTTTAATGTCTATAGATTCTGAAATTCAAGTTTTTCAAAAGGCCTGTCCATTATTTGTACCTTTAGCAGAAGAAGGCTTGGAATGGTGGAATGATGATATAACAAGAATGGTTGCAGCCAGATATTTTAAGGCTTTTGAGGGGATTGACATTGATACCTTGGTTCTAGGTTGTACCCATTATCCTTTACTAAAAAAGGCAATTGGAGAAACTATTGGTGAGCATGTAGTCTTGGTAGACTCTGCCAGTGTAACAGCAAAAGATACAAAGGCTCTTTTAAAGAGCTTAGGCAAGTTATCATCTTCAAAGGAAGAAGGAAAACTTGAAATATATACCTCTGATAGTATAGGCAAGTTCATGAATCATTGTGAGGCTATACTAGGAGATTGTAAAAATTTTGTAAAAAAAAGTGATATAGGCGAATAGGAGGCTTTATGAAGTACAAATTACCTTACAGACAGATTCACTTGGATTTTCATACCAGTGAATTAGTAGAAGACATAGGTCTGGATTTTGATGGAGAAAAGTTTGCTAAAACTTTGCTAGATGCCCATGTAAATTCTATTACCTGCTTTGCTAGGTGTCATCATGGAATGATTTATTATGACACTAAAATCAACAAAGAAAGAGTGCATCCAAATTTAAAGGAAAAAAGATTGTTAGAAAAGCAAATAGAAGCTTGCCATAAACATGGAATAAAGGTACCAGTTTACACAACTGTACAATGGGACCACTATACAGCAAAAAAACATCCTGAATGGTTGGTTAGAAAACCTGACGGTTCTATAGAAGGGGATTATTTTAATAAGGCTGGTTTTTACCAAAGAATTTGTGTAAATACTCCCTATATAGATTTTTTAAATGCTCATGTAAAAGAAATGGTAGAGTATCTAGATTTAGATGGAGTCTTTTTAGATATTGTTAGTGAAATGGATTGTTCTTGTACCTATTGTATGGAATCCATGCTAGAAAAAAATATGGACCCTTTAGTTGAAGAGGATAGAAGAAAACATTATGTGCAAGTGATGAATGATTTTAAAAAGAATATGTCCTCACTTATTTGGTCTATAAAGCCTGATATCTTAGTTTTCTTTAATAGTGGCCACGTTTCATATAAAGATAAGCTTCCTTCAAGAGATACCTACTCCCATTATGAAATTGAGAGCTTACCCTCAGGTGGCTGGGGCTACAAGCATTTTCCAGTAACCTGTAGATATGTAAGAAATCTAGGAAAGGATTTTCTGGCTCACACAGGAAAGTTCCATACCAGCTGGGGAGACTTCCATTCCTTTAAAAATGTAGAGGCCCTTGAGTATGAAGTATTTAGAATGTTAGCCCTTAATTCCAAGTGCTTAATTGGAGATCAATTAAATCCTGATGCTAAATTATGTGAAAATGTCTATGACCTAGTTGGTAAGGTCTATTCTCAAGTGGAAGCAAAAGAGCCTTGGTGCCAAAATGCGAAGGCTCTTGCTGAAATAGGAGTCTTTATACCAACCGATGAGAAAGTTCGTGTTTCTTCCTCTCAGTCGGCTATAGAGTCATTATTAGACCAATTAGCCTATCAGTTTGACTTTATTGACAAGGAAATGGATTTTGGAAAGTATAAGCTTCTAATTATTCCTGAAAGAATAAGTATAGATGAAAAAATGAAAGATAAGCTAAATACCTACTTATCTAAAGGAGGAAAGGTCATATCTGTCTTTGATTCCATCTTTGATGGTTTGTCTGTAAAAGTAGTAAAAGAGACTAAAGATGATTATGGTAATCCAGTTAAAGGAGTTTTTGCTCTTCATAATGATTTTGCAGACTACCTTATTCCTACAGAGCTTATTGGAAAAAACCTATATAAAACTGAGTATGTTATGTATGCCAAGGGTGTGGAAGTTGTGGCTATTGACGGTGGAAAAGCCCTAGTAAAAGCCTATGACCCAGTGTTTAACAGGTCTTATAAACACTTTTCATCTCATTTGCATGGCCCTAGTTCTAAAAAAGAATCCTATGATGGCGTGGTCTTAAACAAGGATAAAAATGCTATTTACTTTGCCCATCCTATCTTCGTGATTTATAACAAGAAGGGTACTAAGTGGATTAAAGAATTCTTAGCAGATGCAATAAACTATCTATTACCAGATAAGTTAGTTAGCCATGATGGACCATCCACTGTATTTTGTGCCCTTAATGAGCAAGTTGAATTAAATAGAATGGTACTGCATCTTCTACACTATATTCCTGAAAGAAGGTCCACCGATTTTGATACTATAGAGGATGTTATCCCTCTATACAGTTTGAATTTTGTTCTTAACCATGATCCTTCTTTAAAGATAAAAAGTGTAAAACTAGTACCTGAAAATATAGATGTAAAATTTGAGGTTAAAAAAGAAGGACAAATTAGCTTCACTTTAGATAAATTACATGGCCATAGCCTATTAAGCATAGAGTATGAGAAATAGGGATGTGAAAAAAGATCAAGCACCTATTGAAGATTACTTAGCCTTAGGAGATAAGCTTTATCTAGAAGGTGATACTCTAATTTTAGATGGTGTTAAAAAAAGCAACTTTGATCTTATGGATACCTTTTTCTGTGGTCAATGTTTTAGATGGACCTATGATGATAAAAGCAATACCTTTACTGGTATTGCTTTTGAAAAGGTTCTAAAGCTAGAACAAAAAGAAGACCACCTAGTATTTCATTGCTCAAAAGAGGATTTTAATAATATCTGGAAAAATTATTTTGATTTAGAAGTAGATTATGAAGCAATTAAAGAAGAGCTAAAAAAAGATAATATTTTAAAAAAGGCCATAGAATTTGCACCAGGTATTAGGCTTTTAAAACAGGAACTTTTTGAAACTGCAATTAGTTTCATTATTTCATCTAATAGCAACATTAAAAGAATTAGAAAAAACATTTTAGATTTATCCACCAACTTGGGACAACATATAATAGATGAACATTATGCCTTTCCCACAGCTCTAGCTATAGCCCAAGCAGATTCTTCAATTATTGATTTATGTAAAATAGGCTACAGGGCAGATTACATTAAAAAAGCATCTCAGGCTATAGTAGAAAAAGATACTTTTCATTTAGGCCACTATTCATCCTTACCTTATGAAGAGGCTAAAAATGAACTAATGCAACTAAGGGGAGTTGGACCTAAGGTAGCTGATTGTATAATTTTGTTTTCTGGTATTTCCATGAATGCTTTTCCTACAGATGTCTGGGTAAAAAGGGTAATGGAAAATCTCTATATCAAAAAAGAAGTAACCCAATCCTATGTGCAAAAGTATGGTCAAGAAAGGTTTGGCAAGCTTGCTGGCTATGCCCAACAGTACCTATTTTATTACGCTCTTAAAAAGAATATTGGGGTCTAAAATATTGAAAAAGGAAGCTGTTCATAGTATACTATGGACATAGTTCCTGAGGTACACGACAACCCTTGTATTTGAACCTACAGTAATTTGACGGGATCAATGAGTATCTGTAATGATGTCATGCCAGTTTAGCTGGACGATTGAAAGACAGATCTGTGAACCCACCTGGCGTAAGCTAGGCGTCAAAGAAAAGGGCCGGTATTTTGGGAATTTTTCTTGTAATAAAAGGTCTTTCTTCCAAAAAATTAATAGTCTCTTTTTTCCTTCCAAATATCCAAGATATATAAATAGCGGTCTAGAGGTAGACCTTTAAAGGGAACATTAGAGGTGGAATATATGTAGCCGCCTCCTGGTTTTCCATGTTTTAAGCAATAAAGAGCAGACTCTTTTATCTCATCCATGGTTCCAGTTTGTAAAAGAGCGCAATTTACATTACCTATTAGACAAACTTGATCTCCTACTAATCTTTTAACCTCTGCTATATCCACACCTGCCATAGGGTCTAAAGAGTGGATTGCATGGGGATTAGCTTCTACTAGTTGGTCCAATATGGGCATAATGTTTCCATCTGTATGTTTAATGGCATAGCCACCATCTTTTCTTATACTTTCAATAATTCTAGTTAAATATGGAGTAATGAATATTCTAAAATGTTCTGGAGACATAAAAGGACCTGTGTTATAGCAGTAGTCATCACAAAGCATAAAGCCTTCAATGCCAGCAGCAAAGGCTCTTTTATTGCTTTCAATAGCTGCAGTAGCTTTTCTTTCAGCTTCTTCTAAAAGGCCTTCTTCGTCATCTACCATACGATAGGAAAATTCATACATTTGATTACCATCAGGAATAGCAAAGGTTCCATCCCCATGTTTAATTAATAAATATGAGTAATTAGTAAGCTTGTTTATTAAATCAGCTGTTTTATACATTTCCTCAGAGTGAAGCCAGTGAAGGGGGATTATGGAATGGCCCAATCTTTCATAAACTTCAACATGCAGTTCAGCATTCTTATTTAGGGCAATATCCTTTTCTTTAGGGCTAAGTCCTTTTAAATCATCTTGTTTTAAAAATTCTCTTCCTAGAAGTTCTTCTGATAATTGAAATTGTAGCTCCATTGTTGGTACATAGTCGGGAATCCCTCTTTCTAGTGCTATTATGGCTCTTTCTCTGTGGTTCATGCTTTTAACCTTCCTTTATAGTATCTTTAAATTTTTCCTTTATTTTTTCAAAACTCTCATCGCTCAAGACATGTTCAATACGACAGGCATCTTGATCTGCAGTTTCTTCATCCACCCCTAGACTTACTAAAATCTTGGTTAGGGTAAGATGGCGATGATAAATCTTTTCAGCTATTTTTAAGCCTTCTGGCTTTAGGCTAATATGTCCTTTTTCATCTATATCAATATATTCATGTTTTTTTAGCAGATTAACTGCTCTACTTATACTTGGCTTAGAGTAGCCAGTATGGTTAACTATGTCAATAGAACGTACAATACCAGACTCTTTACTTAGTATAAGTATAGCCTCTAAATACATTTCTGCTGACTCTTGAATGTTCATTAAATCACCCTTTTTAAATATTTTTGATTAAGTATAATATATCATAAAACAAATGGTCAACTAAGCTTCTTTTTATAACTTTTCCTTTTTATAGGGATGGAAACCAATGAAATCCCCACAAAGATAAGAAAACAACCTAAAATCTCTTTAAAAGAAAGAACTTGTTGCAATATGAGCCAACCTGCTAGGACAGCGAAAACTGATTCCATGCTCATAATTAATGAGGCAACAGGGGCTGACAAGTTCTTTTGTGCAATTATCTGCATGGTATAGCCAATTCCTGTAGTTATTACTCCTGAAAAGACTATAGGAAGAAGGGCAAGATAAATTGCAGAAAAATCTATAGTCTCATAAATCAGCATTAAGATAGCTGAAAAGAAACCACATGTGAAAAATTGTATTAAGGCCAATTTAAGGCTATCTGTCTTTGGTGAAAAATGCTCTATTACCATTATTTGTCCAGCAAATAAGAAGGAGCTTCCCAGCACTAAAAAATCTCCTATGTTAAGAGCAAACTCTTTATTTATAAACAGTAAAAAGGAGCCAAGAAGGGCGAAGGCCACACTTATCCAGACTATCTTAGGGATTTTTCTTTTGAAAAAGACCCCAACAATGGGAACAATTATGATGTATAAAACAGTTATAAATCCAGCTTTCCCAACTGAAGTATATCTAATTCCATTCATCTGTAATAAATTAGCAAAGACCAGAATAATACCACAAATGCTACCTGCTATTAGGGTATCTTTTGTAATAAAAAAGCCTGGTGTTTTGTTGTTAGCTTTATCTTCTTTTAGGACCAAGGTATTTGCATCTAACTTCTTGCTATTTGTTCTTTCAGTTTTTGCTTCTAGTTTATCTTTAATAAGGATAAAAATGAAAAGAATAAGAGAGGCTAATAAAAACCTTATAGCTGTAAAGGTAAAAACATCTATATGTTCTAGAGCTTGCTTTTGAAAAGTAAAGGTAATACCCCAAATTACAGAAGTAAGTAAAAGCATAACCATGCTTCTAACTTGTTTTGCAGATAATGAACTTGTTTTTGCCATATATTAATCCTTGTTATTTTTCTTTAAAGCACTCAATCATGCTAAGAGATGCTTTTGTGCTTATGGTACATTTATCTTTTAGAGAGTGAGGAATGAAAAAGTAATCTCCTTTTTTAATTTCCAAACTTACATTGTTCCAGTTTAAAAGTCCCACGCCCTCAATAATAACATAAATAGCAGCTGCTTGCTTGAGAAGGTAAGAATTATTTTCTGGTTTAGGATAAGAACTATTTTCTTGTTTAATGTAAGAATTATTTTCTAATCTTACTTTATTAATTGAAAAGCAAGGTGTCCTTTTTTTGTCTATTAAGGAAATTACTTCTTGGCCATCTTGGGTAGATATATCAAGTCCTTCAACTTTCGCACTTTTAATAGCCTCTTTACCTTTATATGAAAAATCAAAACAAGATAAAGCTGTTTTTTTATCCAAGCCTAAATACATTTCATACTCACTCAACCTATAGTCACCACACCAGGCCTCTGGCTGTATGGTAAAGTCTGTAGGCTCTTGCACTTCAAGTATCAAGCAACCATAACCTATGGCATGGACAGCTCTTGGGGGAATAAAATATACATCTCCTTTTTCTACTGGATGCTTTATTAATAATTCTTCTAGAGCATTTTTATCTTCTATACTTTTATCAACAGCCTTTTCTAGCATTTCCATGGTCACATGCTCTTTAAAACCAAAATAGATGGCAGCATCTGGTCTTGTTTCTAAGACAATCCAAGTTTCAGTTTTACCATAGTCGCTCTTAAAATGCTTTCTTGAAAAGGCTTTATCTGGGTGAACTTGAACAGGAAGACGGATTGCACTGTCTAGGATCTTTACTAGAATACCTAAATCTTTTTCTTCTCCTAAATTTTCTTTAGGGTAGGCTTTTAGAAAATCATCAAAATATATGTTTGATGAAAGAATTTTTGAGACACCTTCTTTAGGGTCTTTACTATCTTTGTTTAAAGCCTTTACATATGATGCTATCCATTCTTCTGGATAGAAATCATCTAAAGGAGCATCTTTAAAAAACTTAGAAAAAAGTTTTCCCCCCTTGTATACTCTAAAAACCCTATTTCTCTCAAAAAAAATAGGTTTGTTTAGAAGGTCTTTATATGAGTTTTTGTTATTACTATTATTAATATTATTACTATTTTTAACTTTCAATAAATATCTCCATATCCTTAAATATTTTGAAACTTTATAATTCTCTGGGCTTCTTCTAAATTGCTAAAGTAGCCTGAGGCTAAACCAGCAGCCAAGCTTGCTCCAAAAGCTGCTTCTTCTTGGTTAATGGGCATAACAAGGGGTAAATCAAAAATCTTTTTAATGTGCTTTACTAATAAGATGTTTTTTCTAATTCCATTACCACAACCAATGATTCTTTTTGGAGTAAAGTCCTTTTTGTCCATAGCTTGGTACATCATATATAGCTCATTTATAATACCAGCTGCTGTAGCATCAATTAAATGGGCAGGGTTGAAGTTTTTTTCTTCAATATTTTCTATTGAAGCTCTTTTTCTTGGATTATCTCTACTACCATTAAAAAGAGTATTAAATTCTAAGGGATTTTTTATATCTTTGCTTAGAACTTCTTCAATCATTATTTGATAGAGATTGTCTGGAGCTTGTAAGTTTGCCATGGAAAAAGCTTGCTCAAAAAATCTTTTTAAAAGATAGAAACTATGACCACCACTTAAGGCAGCTCCAACAAATATGTTGTCATTATATGCTAAAGGCCTAATTTCTATATTATCTTCCTTATTCTTACTTTTATTTGTAATAATACTTACTTGACTACCTGTTCCAATATTTAAAAGGATATCTTGCTTGTTGGTACCCGACCCTATAACACTGGCTTGATTATCTCCAAGGGCCAGAGCTACCAGTATTTTATCCTTGTAATAGCCAAGAGGTAGAAAGGCTGAACTAGTTTTAGGCATTATGCTAAAATCTAAACTAGCATTTTTAAAGGCTTCTTTATCAAAGGATTTCTTTTTCAAATCAAAAAGGCCTAAAGAGTGGGCATCTGAGTTGTGAAGTAGTAGTTCAGTATTATTAGCTAAATATGAGCCAATATGGCTGTGAATTGTTGTTATATATGAAGCGCTGCCATAATGAATATGGTTTTTCTGGTGATAATAGTAGGTGGTAAGACCATAACCTGAAGCCATCTTGTATTTAGTCAAAAGAGATAACCTTTCAGCATAGCTTGTAGATTCATCTATTAAAAGGTTTCCACTTTGGTCTTGCCAGGTAAAAAGAGGACTTTTAATCTCATTGAATTTATCTACATACAAAATGCCATGCATTTGTCCAGTTATACCAATACTCTTAATATCAGGGTAGTCATTTAGGGCTTTTTCTAAAAGGTCTAGGGTAATATTTCTTATCTTTAAAGGATCTTGACACCTAAAGGCCTCATTATCTGTGGGAATATTGGAATTATTGGCTAAATTGTAGTTAGCAAGACTTAGACCTGTAGAAAGGTCAATTACATTTAAAGATATTTTACTTGTACCAATATCTATTCCTAAACTTAACATAATCTTTTACAAGGCAGTGGATGCCGGGTCTAATCTTTTAATAATATCTTCTTGTATAGCAGGAGAAAGGTCCAAGAAGTTAACAAAGGTACCATGAATTCTCATTATATATACTCCTGAAGGGGCATATTCTTTAGGATTTGCCAGAACCTGTCTTAAGGTCTCAGCTGTTGTTACATTTACATAGAGGTAATAGGGGCAAAGACCTTTTTGTTCTTGGTTAAAAAAGAGTGGGGCAATAACCCTTTCTTTGAATTGAAGGCCCTTTTCTTCCATGCTTTTTCCATCAAAGTATTTTGGGTCTATTCCAAAGTGTGAAGCATAGCCTCCGTCCATTTGGCAAAAGTCTAAATTCATACAAGATAAAATCCTAAAGCCAAGTCCCTGTGTTGCTTCACCATAAAGGGGATCTATTCCATAACCCAGCATCTCTCTTGCCATTCTTCCATCAGCACTAGCTCCTACCCAATAGCCATAAAGTAAGTGGGTTGAAGGGGTAGACCAGTCAGCCCTAAAGGAATTACCTAAATAGTTCTTTTGCTCTTTAACCATTTGAGAAATTTTGTTTACAATATCATTTGCATAAGAGTCAACCTTAGCAATATTGTTACCATACTTTGGAGCTTTTTTTAAGAAACGGTGCAAGTCCTCATATCCTTCAAAGTTTCTATCTAAAGCACTGATTAAATCCTTGGCCTTTTTAGGATGTTTTATTGTGTATTCTTTAATTGCTGAAAATGAATCTGCTACTACAGAAAGGCCATGTATCAGACAACCACTAGCATTATATTTACTACCTTGGTTTTTAGTGTCTCTAACATCATAGCCACTTTCTAAGCCTCCCATAAAAGAACTTAAAAAGGGTAAGGGTAATTCAGAAAGGGCAATAGAAGCCTTATTTGCTGCATCTGCCATCTTTTCTATGTAGTATCGAGCATCTTCATAAAAATATTTCTCAATATTTTCTAATAAATCATTTTGGTCTCTAAAAGAGCTTCTTCCAATTTTTTCCTTTGTTACAAAGGAGCGACCATTATTCAGGGTCATTTCTAATATTTTAGCTAAGTTTAACCAAGAATTAGTGGTATTACCATTATCTTTACCCATAATTAGGGGCTCTTGGCAACCTGCAACAGAGTAGTCTTGTAAATCTTCTTTATCAATACCAGCCTTTAGAAGGATAGGAAAGACTGAGTCATCATTGAAAAAAGAAGGGGTGAGAGTGCCTGGAGTAAATAGGAATCTTCCCAACTCTTCATATAATTCATAAGGGGTATCCTTATGAAGTTTTACAGAAAGGATAGGTTGGGGAAAGTTCATGGCATAATAGGCATCTAAAAGGGCATAGGTAGCTAAACTTGTTAGGTCCTCACCATCATTGGATTTGCCTCCCACTAATATATTTTGTGAAATAGCCCAAGACCTGTCTCCTACATTGAAAAAGACTAGAAAGTGTCTAAAAAGAGCATCTGCCTCTTGTCTAGACATATTTTTTAAGTAGGGCTGAAAAATTCTATCTGCATTACCTACAGAAAAGGCAAAAGGATTAGGAGCCTGTTCTAAACACATTACCTGCCATAAGAGAATAAAAGCCTGGATTGCTTGATAGAGATCTTTTGCAGGCTTTGCAGGAATCTGATTTAAGGTATTAGCCATGTGCTTTAGCTCTTTAGCTCTTTGGGGGCTTGCTTTTTCAGCCTCTAAAAGAGCTAAGTCGGTATATCTTTTAGCAAGAATTGAAACACAATTTAGGCCAATCTTCATTGCCTTTAGGTTTTCCACCTTATCTGTATTACTTTCTTTTTCTATTTTTTCATCAATCTCTTTTTTTATAGCATCAATGCCTTTAGCTAAGACCAACCTAAAATCAGGTATAACATGACCTGTAACTTGTTCTATAAAAAAGATTACTTCTCCTGTAAAGTCTTCATACTCTTCATAAACTTTTGTAAGCTTTTTTACATATTCAGTGGATCTGGTAAAGTCTTTTACCTTAGCAATTCTTTCTTTGGTAAATTCTTCATTGGCCTCAATGTCATCATATATAGCTGTAGGGTCACAGTAGCCGCTAAAAGATTCTACCTGAAAAGCGGGATTTATTAAAGCATAAGACCTGGCAAAGGCATCTTCTTGTGTTCCCACAAAAACATGATAAGGACTAATTGATAAGGGTAGATTTTTTACAATCTCTTCTAGTTCATAAGCAGCCCTAGTTATTTTCGAAAAAGACTTTAGTTTGTCTTGGGAGTTCATAACAATTTCTCTAGCCAAAAACCAGCCGTCAAGTCTCTTTTTTTTCCGTTCTAAATTAAAAAGTTGAATAGCTTTTTCATTTATATCATTTCTTGAATAAGTATCGTAGACTCCCATTTTTGTTCCTCTTTTTGAATAGTATCAAATGTATCTTAATTATATCTTAAAATATTCATATTAAAAGGATTTCATGATTTTCATATCTTTAGACCAAATATTTTAAGTATTTACCACCTTAAAGCCTGCATTTTCGAAAGCTTGTCTAAATTCTTTTACTCTTTCATTGGATACATACTCATTTCCAGTCATAGCATAGGTTAGACCACACTGAGCCCATTTGTGTTTTCCATATTCGTGAAATTGTAAAAACTCAACCTTGATGTTTTCTTTGTTAACATTTTCTAGATGGTCTATGAAGCCTTGGGCATCTGTTAGGTCATCATTGAATCCACCTATTAGGGGAATTCGTAAAAGAAAAGGTTTTATTTGAGAAATTTGTTCAATATTTCTTTTTATTAAAGCTGAAGATACCTTTGTTGCATTTCTGTGTTTTTCCTTGTTATAGTGTTTTAGGTCCATTATGAGGTAATCCACATAATCAATAATGGACATAAGGTCTGGATGGGTAGCATTTGTCTCAATAGCTGTATTTATATCTTGGGCCTTTAGTTCTTTTAAAAGCCTAGTTAGTAGGGGAAGGTTTAAAGTAGGTTCTCCTCCTGTAAAAGTTACACCACCTGATGAAAAAAACATGGGCTTACAGCTTATGGTCTCATCAATTAAGTCATCAAATTCATATTCTTGATAGGATAAAGATAAACTTGTATCTTTGTTTTCTAAGCAAGGTCTATCACAACCTTTGCAAAGTTTAGCATCAAAGACACCATCTATTATGGCCCCTTTTAGACAAGCCTCATCAATTGTATCTAAGCTCATCATAATACTGCCTTTTTCATTTATACCTTCAGGATTGGAACACCACATACAAGCCATATTACAGCCTTGTAGATGATAAACTAATCTGTTTCCTGGTCCATCTTGTGAAAAGTTAAAACCCTTTTGAAATACCTTTATCTTCATATTATATCTTTTTTATAGTTTGCCCTTCTTTAGTATCCATTATTTGATAACCTAACTTAGTAATTTCATCTCTTAAGCTATCAGATAAGGCCCAATTTTTTTCTTGTCTTGCTAACTCTCTTTCTTTTACTAACTCTAGGACTTCATTAGGAAGATCCTCTTTTTCATCTTCTCTTTTTACATCTAAATTAAGAGCAAGAACCCTATCAAAGTCCATTAAAAGATTATATAGGTCTTTTGATTTTTCCCCATATCTTGCTACCTTCCATACTGTAGCCATGGCCAAGGGAAGATTTAAGTCATCAGATAAGGCTTGTGAAAAGTCATTTTTCAGGTCATCTAAGATTTGTTTATCTATTTTTTCTTTTCCATCCATGTGAGAAATAGTCAAATCACTTAATCTTCTAAGGCTAATCTGGGCAGATTCAATGGAGTCCCAGGTAAAGTTTAGTTTTGTACTGTAGTGGGCATTTAAGCACATGTAACGATAGGCTAAGGGCTCAAAACCTTTTTCTTCTAAGTCTGATACTAAATAGGCTGTACCAATGCTTTTGGACATTTTGCCACCATCTACCTGTAAAAATTCATTGTGCATCCAATAGCGAACAGCTTGTTTGCCAATATAGCAGTTGGATTGGGCTATTTCATTTTCATGGTGAATGGGAATGTGATCTATCCCACCAGTATGTAAATCAAATTGTTCTCCTAGATATTTTTTAGACATGGCAGAGCACTCAATATGCCAGCCAGGATATCCCATACCCCAGGGACTTTCCCATTGCATAATATGATTTTTAGGGGCCTTTTTCCAAAGGGCAAAGTCAGCTGGGTGTCTTTTTTCATCATTTACTTCAACTCTAGCACCAGCCATTTGCTTTTCTAAATCAATTCTTGAAAGTTGTCCATACTCAGGATATTTTTCAATATCAAAATATATGCCATCTGATGTTTCATAGGCATACTCATCAGCAAATAGTTTATTTACCATATCCAGCATTTCTTTTATATGATCTGTAGCCTTGGGAGTTACATCAGGCTTTAAAATATTTAATTTTTCCATATCCTTAAAGAAGAAGTCTGTATAATATTGAGCTATTTCCCAAGGAGTCTTGTTGGTGTCTTTTGCAGTTTTCACCAGTTTATCTTCACCATCATCAGCATCAGATACTAGATGGCCAACATCTGTAATATTCATTACATTCTTAACCTTGTAACCTAAATAGATTAAGGAACGTTTTATAAAGTCCATAAAGAGATATGCTCTCATATTACCTATATGGGCATAGTCATAAACAGTAGGTCCACAAGAGTACATCCTTATAGTTTTTCCATCTAAGGGTATTAGTTCTTCTTTTTTTCTAGTAAGAGTATTATATATTTTCATACTTATTCCTTAAATAATTAAAATTCATAGATAATTATATAATATTGGGAAAAAAGAATCCATCATTACTATACTTAGATGGATTCCTTCGTTTGTCTTTGTTTTTTCTTTTTTATTTAGTTTATTTTTCTTTTTGTTTTTTTCTTTTCTCTTTTTTCTTTTTTCTCTTCTTTTCTACTACTACTAACTTTGAGAGATTATTCGGATAAAGAACTTAACCATCTTGTCTAAATCTTCTATCTTTATTCTTTCATTATGACCATGGATGTAAGATCTTTCTTCTGAGGTCATATGCATAGCAGAGAATTTATATACCTTATCTGTAATCTTGCAAAAATGTCTAGAATCTGAGGCGGCAAACATTAAATAGGGAGATGTAATAGCGCTAGGCCAGGTTTGTCCAATAGCTTTTTGTATCATATCCCAAGCCTTAGATGAAGTATCTGAATAAATTGAAGCATTGGAAGCATGAATGGCCTCAAAGGTGATATTGTCATCATTAGCTGCCTTTTTCATGTGTTCAATTGCCTGGTCATAAGGATTTTCTCTCATTAGTCTTAAATTTGCTATGACATAGGCAGAAGAAGGCATAACATTGGGTGAATCAGAACCCTTAGCCATGGTAAAGGCCATGGTGGTTCTAAGTAGAGCATTCATTTCTCCTCCGCTTTTTTTAGCCATTAAGTCAATTAGAAAAGAAAAAGCCCACATATTAGCAAAAATTATTCTATAGACAAAAGAAGAATGCCTTCCCAATATATCAAACATCTGCTTGGTGGCTGGGGACATGACAAATTTAAAGGGCTTGTTTTGAATTTTGACTACTGCCTTACAAAGGTCTCCTAAGCTAGTAGAGGGGGGTGGGGCAGAGGCATGGCCTCCTTTTGAGGTAATAGACATCTTTATGTCTGTAATTCCTTTTTCTGCTATGCCCACCAAGGCACAAGGCTTGTTAACACCTGGAAAAACCCTGTCTACAACAGCACCACCTTCGTCTAGTACCATTTGAGGCACCAGATTTCTTTCTCTAAAGACCTCGACAATGGCAGGGCAAGTTGGTCCAGCCACCTCTTCATCTCCAGCAAAAGAGAGATAAATATCATTTTCAGGCTTAAATCCAGACTTAATCATGTACTCTGTAGCCTCTAAGATACTAACAAAGGTCCCCTTTGTATCTAAGGTACCTCTTCCCCAAATTTCTCCATCTTTAATTAATCCACTAAAAGGGGGCTCTTTCCATTGTTCTTCATCCACTGGAACTACATCATAGTGAGACATTAAAACTATGGGATTGTTAGGGTCTTTACCAGGCCATCTAAAGAGTAGGCCTGTGTCTAGCACCTTTTCAAAGTCACAAACTTTAAAAATATTTGGATAAAACTTCCTTATTAAAGCTTGGGCCTTTTCAAACTCTTTTAGATCTACCAAGGATACATCCCTATTGGATATGGTTTTACACTGGAGTATTTGAGAAAACCTTTCTAATATTCCATCTAGATCTAACTCATAATCTTCTGTGGGGTAGAAGGCTTGGGTATAGGGTTTGAACATAAGGGCTCTAAAAATGATGAGTAGTATAAAGGCAAAAATGATTGCCAAAAGTATGTATAGCCAAAGCATAATAACCTCCTAAACCTTGTTTTTCTTGTATAAAATTCTAGCGCTAATAATTGCAATAATTGATCCTACTGGAACTAAAACGCCTACATATCCTGAAAGGTCTATGGGGGATATGATAAATAGGAGCAGCATAAAGATAATAGGAGCTAGGGCAATCTTCCAATTTTTAGATACATAAACTACACCTAAGCCTCCAAATAGGGCTGGTAGGATGTTGGCAAAGGCGGGTTTCAAAATCTCTGCCTCTAATAATGGTCTTACAGCACTTAGGGCTAAGACTCCAATTGCAATAATTATTATGGTAACCAAACTAGATACAGCAATTGAGATGGTAGAAATTACCTCTCCTTCATCTGTTCCAGGCTTTGTACCAGAGGCATTCATAGCATTAAGGGCACAGGGTGCCTTTAAGTTTGAAATATTTCCAGTAACAAAAGAAAGATAAGAGCCTGCTGAACCTAACATGGGAGTGTAGGTCAAAATTTCAATAATACCAACAGTCCAAAAAATTGGGGCTACCCCTGCTAGGGCCTTGAAAAAAGGTCCAGCCTTAGGCCAGGCGCCATATACAACAGATAGTATTAGAGGAAAACATGTAAATATTAAAAGGGCTCCATACATCCATAATCTTCCATAAAAATGCACTTGGTCATCATAGGATTTCGTTTTCTTTTTCATCTTTTTTCCCTCCTATAATAAATCTACTAGGTTAGAGATGGGAATTGCCAGAGCCATTGAACATAACATGGTAATGGGCAAAGCAAAATCTTCCAACCACTTAATTTTGAATTTCTTAATTAAAAGACCTAATATTAGCATAATAATTGCAGATACCAGCATTACAAATACTGGAACCCAACCACTGATACCAAATCTAATATCTTTAAATACTAGACCTAAAAAGGCAGATATCATTCCAAGAAAAAGAGCAGTTAGAAAAGCATCAGACCATCTTTCATCCTTGGTTTTAATGTTAATGAGGCCCTTTTGTATCTTTTTAAGAAATAGGGGGATTAAGAAAAGACCAGTAAAGATACCCAAATGCATAACCCAGGCCATGGTTGCAAAAACTTGAGGATCTGTAATTAAAGAAGACAAATCTGTTACCCCTAAAGAATGGGCAGCTGAGGTAGCAGCGGTCAACTCATAGGTAATAGCTCCTAAGACACTGAGTCTAAACCAAGGTAAGGGAAGTCCTAAAAAACCTGCTAAGGTCAAAACCCCCATTAGAATAGAGATACCTGGAGCTATGGTGAAAATTGCTGAAGAAACTATGGTTTTTTTAACAGTAGAAGAAGGAATATTCAATTCCTTTGCCCTTTTTATAGCTTTTATTAGAAAAAAGACAGCCTGTGCAGCTACATAAAGGATGATTAAAGCAACCATTGAGTACATAAAGGTAGAATTAGGATCAAACAAGGTAGATCACCTCCAATATTTGCTTGTTTTTTTTAATTATACCTAAGAGTCCTTAAGATAGCAAAGCAATATGGAAATATGTAGAAAAAGAAATATTTTAGGAAATAAAAAAAGAAAGAAGAATAAAAGTAAGAATAAAAGAAAAAAGAAAGAAGAAGAAAAGGAATAAAGAAAGAGAAGAAGAAGAAAAGAATATTGATTTGTCTCTTAATTAATACCAAAATACTTTTTATTATTAACTCATGAAAAAAGGCTTGGATAAAAAAGATAGATTTGGTAGGTCAACAGTGGAAACCATAATTGTATTTCCTCTTCTTTTCATATTCATTATTTTGGTTATTCAAATAATACTTAGATTGGCTACCAACTACTACAGCCTAAGTGTAACAAGTTTAAGTGAAAAGATAAGTTTTATTGATGGGCTTGAAAGAAAGATAAGGGTGATTTATGAAGAAATATTCCAATAGGTCAGGCTCTATAACTGCTTTTTCAGCCCTTGTTTTACCCATGCTCATTATCTTGTCTTTGGTATTAGCAGACATTTATTTGGCTCTTGCATCAAAAGATGTGGCAAGAAATGCTGTATTAGCCTCTATGGGCTGTGTTTTATCAAACTACAGTCAATACTTAAAAGATGACTATGGTCTTTATGCCTATGAGATAAGCCAAGAAGAAGCTTATGGCTTAGTAGAAAATGCTATTTCTAAGTCTGCCATATCTAACGGGCTTTTTAAGATGGAGATTAAAAATCTTGAGGTACAAAGAAGTCTAAGCTTAATGGACCAAAATGTTGCACTAGGCCAGATAAACAATCTAATGAAAGATGAAATATTTAGGGTACTCATTGATAAAACTAATGATTATATAAGTTTTTTGTCACAGATTAGAGATGCTTTGAAGTTAATAAAGGCTAAGATTCAAATAGATGAATTTTTAGGTGCACTTAAAAATGCTAAAGATAAAATGAAAGAGATCTCAAAGGAGATTAATGATTCTATATATATTGATGATTTATATGAGATTATTGATTATGCCCAAGACCTATATTCTCTTTATCAATCACTTTTAGCGGATGAAAGTCTATGGGAGGCAAGTCAAGTTAAAAAAGACCTAGAAGCATATGTTGAGCAAATTCTTCTTACCCATGTTCAGGTTATACGAAATTTTAATCAAGAGCTTTTGGATAACTTTAGGTTTATGCTAGAGACTAGTATTGAAATAAATAAGATATCTGATTATGCAAAAGAGTTGATAGATGAAATGGAAGATTGTCCAGATCTTTTAAAGACCTTACTTAACACAAGTGCTGAATATGTGAAAAGAGTAGAAGATGCTTTTAAACAAGCCTTTATAGACCAAAGCATTGGGGTTTTACAAGATAATCTAAATTGTATTGAAAATTTCACACAAGACTTGGTTAAAACTATAGGTGAAGATAAGAAGATACCTTTAAAGACTGTTTTTGTATCCTCTTTTTCTAAATATGGAAAGATAAAAGCAAGTGATGATTTTTTAGAAGACTTCTTTAAAGAGGTCTTTGATAAGACTATAAAGGATGAGAGTCTTTCTTTGAAAAGATTCATACAAGATATGTTGTCTTTAGAATTGGAAAGTGATAGATACATTGACTTATTTATAACCCTCATATCAGAATCAAAGGAAGATTTGGATATAAAAGGTTTGGATGTAACTAAAAAGGATATGAAAGAAAGTATAAGTCTTATGGATAAAACCATAAAAGTCTTAGAAGATACAAAAGAAAATATCTTTTTAAATGAATATCTTCTTTTATTCTTAAGTCATCTAGCAAAGCCTCATAAAGATGATATGAATAAGTTTTTAAGGTATGAGTGTGAATATGTCTTGTATGGAAGAAGGGAGGGTTTTGACAATCTAAATTTAACAAAGGCCAGTATTACAGGCCTTAGATTTCTTTTAAATACCCTTCATGTATACACAGACCCTGTTAAGACCAGTAAAGCCCAGGCCATCTCTCAGGCGCTTGTAGGGTCTTGGACCTTTGGATTGGCACAACCCATAGCCCAAAACCTTCTTTTGTGCTCTTGGGCCTATGGTGAAGCTTCTTATGACACCAATTGTCTTTTAAAGGGAGAAAAAACCCCTTTATATAAACTAGAAGGAGATTGGAAAACAGATATTGGTATAGGTATCAAAGGTGCAAATACTCCTTCTTGGTTACAATTAGACTATAGTGATTATTTAAGAGTCTTTCTTTGTACTCTACCAACTCATTTAAAGGTGTATAGGCTTTTAGATATTATTTCTTTAAATGCTCCCTACTATATGGAGGCTGAAAATCTATATTGTGGCATTAGGGTTAGAGCTGAATTTACCTATAGAGGGATTTTAGGTATAAAAAGAAATATTGTCCTTGAGGTGGAAGATGGATACAAGTAAAAGAGGATCTATAACTCTTGAAAGTGCCATAAGTTGTCTTGTTATTATCATTATATTAATGTTAATTATTGAAATTATTGGCTTTGCTAAGGCTAATCTTCAAATGATAGAAGACCTTGAAGAAAGATTAAGCCAGGTCAGCCTTATTCATCATCAGGAAAATATCTATTTAATTGATGTAATAAGTCCCATAAAAGCAAAAAATGTGGATAAAGTAATTTTTACAGCTATACCGGATAAGAAACTTTTTCATATGGGAGCCTTTGGCAGGTATGGGGGGATTATTAAAGATATTGGCATATCTGCTAATAGTATAAGCGGGAAATGGGCTGGGGATGATAAGCCTGTGCCAGAGGTTAATATATGGGCTTTAGAGCCCTTTGAAAGGGGAAGAGCAATCCACCAAATGATGGGGGCTAATTTGGACCCTAATTTCCCTCTTTTAGATATTTATGATGAATACCTAGGTCATGCTAAAACAATTATGAGTATTAATACCCAAGATAAGAGTTATTTAAGTGGGTCCGATTTTACAAAAAGAATTAAAGAAAAGATAATTGCCTTAAGAGATTTTGAAGGTATAGAGTATATGGGGTTAGTTATAAATAGGGGGGATATTAAGAAAAAGTCACTTATTCTAGTAATTCCAAATCTAGAGTTAACTCCTTTTCAAACAAGACAACTTGAAGAAATGAAAAGGTATGCATTCATTTCACAGATAGACCTAGTTATAAAGAAGTTTCAGGGCTAGGGATGATTGAATTTTAGACAGTTTTTAAATATAATGAACTCTGGTGAACAAATATGAAATATCAATTAGTTTTTGCTGGTGGGGGAGCAAAGGGCTCCTATCAGGTTGGGGTATGGAAAGCCTTAAAAGAATTAGGTATAGAGATTGATGTGGTTGTAGGTACCTCAATAGGTTCCATAAATGGGGCTGCTTTTGCAAATGATGAATTTGATAAAGCCTATGATTTATGGACCAGTTTAGATACAGCTTCACTTTTTGACCTTTCCTATGATAAGGAAAATGGTGAACCAGGAACTAGTGATTATCTAGAAGCTATAATAAAAAACAAAGGTCTTGAAACAGATAAAATAAAAGAACTTCTTAGTGAAGTAATAGATGAAGAGCAACTTAGAGAATCTCCTATAGACTATGGTTTAGTAACCTTTTCTCTTACTCACTTAAAACCCTTGGTTCTATTTAAAAAGGATATTCCTCAAGGAAAACTTGTGGACTATATTATGGCAAGTTCTGCGGTGCCAGGCTTTAAAAAACAGGAAATTGATTATGAGCATTTTATTGATGGGGGAGTCTATGACAACATGCCCATTAATGTACTTTTAGAAGAAGGCTATAAAAATATTATAGCAGTAAGCAATTCAGCTATTGGTGTATACAGAAGAATACAAGGTAATGATGCTAATATAATAATAATTAAAAATGGAAATATTAAAGGTGGAGTCTTAGATTTCAACACAGACCATGCAAAATATAATATAAATTTAGGCTATATGGACTGTATGAAAACCTTTGGCCAATTACTTGGTGCTGACTATTATATAGACTATTCAAACCCTTCATATTTAAGCAAAGAGCTTGGTGATTCAGAAATAGATATGCTTTTTTTGAACATTAAAAAAAGGCAAAAAGAGGTTGTAGCAAAAGTAATTAGACTGGCAATTTTAAGGACCCTAAAAAGACATTGTAAAGGGCCTTTAGATAATAAAAGGGCTTTTATTGCTGCCATGGAGATTAGTGCAAATACTTTGGGAATTGAAAAGTTTGAAATATATAAAGTAGACCAACTGATAAGAAAGATAATAGCTGAATACGGAAATGTAAAAAATGAAATGAGAGAGATTAGAAAACAAGAGGGTAACTTTTTTGCTAAGATCTTTCATAGAGTTTGGGACAAAGAAAAGATTAGGTTAAATAAAAAGGCTGTTAGAAAAATCTATCTAAGCCATGCTATACCAGAAGGGGATACAAAAATAGCAACAAATATTCCTGTAGATCTCTTAATAACAAACCTTTTTGTTTATCTAGTTATGTATAGAATTAGAAAAAATAGAAATGAAAGAGATAGTATTTGACTTATTCAGTTTTCTTGACATTTTATATAATTGTAAAAAGATAGATAATTTTTCACCTTTATGCTATAATTCAGGTGTCATCTAATCCAATTTTGAACAAAATATGAATTTAAAGAAAAAGGGTTTGACAATTTATTATCTATATGATAATTAATATACTCGAAAATATGATTCTTGTATTTTTTTTACAAATTAAAACCAAATGGAGTTTTTAAATGAATGAAGGAGAGATTCTAAAATCCAAATCCGTTGCTGATTTGCGAATAATTGCAAAAGCCCTCGGCTTGAAAAGTGTAACGGTTCTAAAAAAAGATGAGCTTGTAGCTTTAATTAAAGAAGTAACAGAAGGACAGGCAGTCGAAGAGAAAAAAGAAGCAGTAACAGAAGTTGTGGTCGCAAAAGAGGATCCTAAAACAAAGGATGCTTCATCTAATGATGTGCAAAAAAAACCTAGATATCTTTTGTCTAAAATGGCTAAAGATTCTGAGGCCTCAAAGGCTGGTGGAGAAGAAAGAAAAACCCGCCATATTATCAAGACTCATGATGCAAAATCTACCAAGGCTGAGCATGAAGAGGATGTAGAGGCGAATCTTGAAATAAAGTCCCAAGAAGAAGATGCTGAAGAGCAATATGATATTGTTGGTGGTGTTCTAGAAATCTTGCCAGATGGTTATGGTTTCTTACGAACTGACAACTATTCATATGGATCCAAGGATGTATATGTAGCACCTAATCAGATTAGAAAATATGGTGTAAGAACTGGTGATATGATTGTTGGAACAGGAAAGCCTAAAAAGGAGAATGAAAAGTTCCAAGCCCTTCAAAGTGTAACCATGGTTAATGATGAACATCCTTCCAAGGTTTTTACAAGAAAACCTTTTGATACACTAACACCCATATTCCCAGAAGAAAGAATGACCCTAGAGCATAATCCCAAGGATTATTCTACTAGAATTATTGACCTTATTGCCCCTATAGGTAAGGGACAAAGAGGTATGATTGTATCCCCTCCAAAGGCTGGTAAAACTGTTCTATTAAAGAAAATTGCTAATTCAATAACCTTGAACCATCCCAACATAAAGTTGATTGTTCTTTTAATAGATGAAAGACCAGAAGAAGTTACAGATATGCAAAGATCTGTAAAGGGTGAGATTGTTTATTCTACTTTTGATAAGGTTCCTGAGAACCATGTAAAAGTAGCAGATATGGTCTTAGAAAGAGCACAAAGACTGGTAGAACACGGTCAAGATGTTGTTATTCTTTTAGACTCTATAACAAGACTAGCCAGAGCCCACAACTTAACAATGACCCCTACAGGTAGGACCCTGTCAGGTGGTTTAGATCCTGGAGCCTTGCATGCACCTAAAAAGTTCTTTGGTTCAGCAAGAAACATTGAGTTTGGTGGCAGCTTAACTATAATTGCAACAGCTTTGGTTGAAACAGGAAGTAGAATGGATGATGTTATATATGAAGAGTTCAAAGGAACAGGTAATATGGAGCTTCATCTAGATAGAAAACTTTCTGAAAAGAGAATATTCCCAGCAATTGATATCAATAGATCTGGTACCAGAAGAGAAGAATTACTTCTTAACAAGAAGGAATTAGAAAGTATTTGGACCATAAGAAGAGCTATGAGTAATATGGGAACAGCTGAAATTACCGAGTGGATGATTGATAAGCTGGTTAAAACTAGAAACAATGCTGAGTTTGTAAATAGTATAAATATTAAGCAAACAAATGTAACAGAATACTAGAGATATATAAAAACTGGTAATCTATGATATTTCTCTGGATTATCATGTTTTTGTGAAAAATAAGTTTGAGTTTCCGCAAAACGCAATAATCATGTAGAAAAATACATTATGCTTCATGAATATCAACTCATGAATTTAGCAAAAAATGATTTTTAGAAAATATC
>Ga0265293_10001258_pt1 | contig 55902 bp, 50 predicted proteins | sample Munlanlewell138R_FD_192505 | JGI IMG/M metagenome (GOLD analysis project Ga0265293, IMG submission 192505) | Leachate microbial communities from a municipal landfill in Southern Ontario, Canada - Leachate well 138R | ecosystem: Engineered > Solid waste > Landfill > Unclassified | place: Canada... | reverse complement strand
TATTACAATAATCCAGCACAGATTATCTGCCGAATTATCAAACGCTTCTTAATCTCTAAAAGCGGGTGCAAAGATACATATTTATTTAACCCCTGCAACTTTTTGTCAAAATATTTTTTAACCGAAACCCTTATTCAAAATCTAAACGGTAAAAAATATGCTTTTTCCCTTAAATTGGGATTGCAAAGATAATGGGATTTTTCAATTACAAATGAAAGTTTGAAGAAAATTAAAAAATAATTTAAATGCAATTTAATCAACTGAATACCTGACCTTTAAAACCCACCTAAATCAATTTTCACGGAAAAAATATTGGAATAAAGAGAAACACCAGCCTCTCCGACGTTGGTCAAAGCATAATCAACAGCTATGCCACCGTATTTAAAGCCTACTCCGATGTTGGGTTGCAAATCAATGCTGCGGCTGCCGTCAAAGTTGGTTTTGAATTGTACATTGTTGACCCCACCTCTTAAAAAAATCATTTCATCAAAGCCGACTTCAAATCCGGCAGCAGGCGATATACTCAAAGCTCCGGCTGATATCAAATCATTGGTTTTTCCGAATTGAAAATTCAAATCCACTTCCCCTAAGATATTGAACCGATCTCCAAGTCTGAAATTTTTTCCGACTCCAAATTGAATTTTAGGCATAGTCAGCTCGATGTTTTCTTCCGGCAAGTCGTTAACTGTTTGCTGGTTGCCTGTTCCCGGTTCGGTTACAGTGATTTTGTTGAGTTCCTCTTCATTGATACTCCATATATTAAAGGTGGTGGTAATGTCGCGCGCCATTAATCCGAAATAAAATTCATCCGGGGTTCTGTATTGAAATCCTAAATCCAATCCGAAGCCGTAAGAACTGGCGAATTTCCCGATATGACGGTAAACCAGTTTGGCGTTGGCACCTACGGCGATGTCTTTGTTGCCCAGAAAATAACCTGCGTAACTCAGACTGAGTGCGTAGTCGGCGGTAGAAAATTTACTGATGCGGTCGTAATCTATATTCCCCTGTGAATCAATCAACTCGGTTGTATTCATAATATCATCCACACCAAACCGGAAAATGGAAATCCCTACGGTGGAATTATTGGAAAGCGGGATGGCCGCCGCCGCATAGTCGTATTTGGCGATGGATTGAAAATATTCGGCATGCATGGCGGAAACCTGCCAAGCATCCCAAACCTCAGCTAATCCGGCAGGATTCCAATAAGCTGCATTCACATCATGGGTGCTGGCAACAACGGCATTTCCCATAGCAAAGGCACGTGCATCCACGCCAATGCTTAGGAACTCATTGGAGTATTTCCTCATCTGCCCATAGCTCAAGATGCTTGCGAATAACAGCAATAAAAGAAATCTTTGTTTCAAACTTAATTTATTATTTAAAATAAGGATAGAAATCTATCAAAAGGCAAAAGTCGAATGTTTTCTTTAAAACACAAAATCTTGTTTTTTATTGCACCACATTTATTTTTATCTTCGCAATGAAAAGTTTAGCGCCAAATCGTTGAAATGCCTTTTGGCTTTTATCTATCAAAATTTTATGAATATCAAACTATATACAATTCCAAATTTTCTGACGCTGGGGAATTTGCTATGCGGCTCTGTTTCTGTATTTCTACTCAGTGGATGCCTTGCCTTACTTTTGATGAGTGGCATTGAATTGAATCATATTTTAATCAACACCCTATTGATTTTACTCTTTTTGAGTTTGATTTTAGACTTATTGGATGGAATGGTGGCAAGGGCATTAAAAATCAATTCAGAAATTGGCGTTCAATTGGATTCTTTGGCAGATGTGGTTAGTTTTGGCTTGGTCCCCGGATTAATGATGGCATTTTTGATAAGTAGTTCAAGGTACGAGCAACCGTATTTAGCGATTTTCGGATTAATTATCACCTTATTTTCCGCCCTTCGTTTAGCAAAATTTAATGTCGATACGGAACAAACTACTTATTTCAAAGGTTTGGCTACGCCTGCCAATACGGTTTTCATGGCTGGACTGCTTTGGATTCAAACTCAAAATGGTTATATAATTTCATCAGAGGGAAACATCGATTTCATTTTTCTTCTCGCAATTACCGGTTTGTTTTCCTGGTTATTGGTAGCCGACATACCCATGTTTTCCTTTAAATTTAAAGGATTTGGTTGGAAAGACAATTATCATATTTATAGTTTCCTTTTTATAAGTTTAATTTTATTGGTCATTTTTTGGATCAAAGCCTTTGCTTTCATTATTCCTTTATATATTATCATTTCAATTATTTACAGAAAAAAAATTATTCATGCTTAATTTACACAAACCCATTTGCTTTTTTGATTTGGAAACCACCGGCCTGAATGTAGGCAAGGACAGGATTGTCGAAATTTCAGTTTTAAAAGTTTATCCGAACGGGAACAAGGAAAGCAAAACACTTCGCGTGAATCCCGGAATCCCGATTTCAAAAGAAGCACAGGCCGTTCATGGGATTTCAAACGAAGATGTAGCCAACGAACCTGATTTCAAGGAAATTGCACCTCAAATTTGGGAAATGATGAAGGATTCGGATTTGGCAGGTTACAATTCCAACCGGTTTGACATACCATTGATTGCAGAAGAATTTTTGAGATGTGGGATTGAGTTTGATGTTGAAAAACACAAATTGGTCGATGTACAAGCTGTGTTTTACAAGAAGGAACCAAGGGACTTGGGTTCTGCCTATAAATTTTATTGCAACAAATCATTAGACAATGCACATTCGGCAGCTGCGGATGTAGAAGCCACTTATGAGGTGCTGAAAGCCCAGATCGAAAGATATGATGATTTGGAAAACGACATTCAATTTCTGAGTGAATATACCACCCAGCGAAAAACTGCCGACTTGGCTGGGTTTATTGGTTACAATGATAAAAATGAAGAAATCTTCAATTTCGGAAAATACAAAGGAAAAAAAGTAACAGAAGTTTTTGAAACCGACCCGGGCTATTTCGGCTGGATACAGAACGCGGATTTTCCGCTTTACACAAAAAAAGTTTTGACGAAGATTCGTTTAACAGCAGGATGATGGATGCGGGAAGCTGGATGTTTTTTAAATCTTCATCCAACATCTGTCACCTAACACCAAACAAAAAAAATATGACTTCAAAAATAATTTACAAAGGCAATTTACGAACCGAAATGACGCATCTGCAATCGGGAACGGTGGTGGAAACCGATGCGCCAACGGACAACAACGGAAAAGGCGAACGCTTCTCTCCTACCGATTTGGTGGCGACTGCTTTGGGAAGTTGCATGCTGACGATCATGGGCATCGCCGGAAATACGCATGGATACAACATCGAGGGAAGCGAAGTTGAAATCACAAAAATCATGGCTTCCAATCCCAGAAGAATCGGTGAAATCGTGGTAAAATTGACCATAAAAGGTCAGGATGTTTATTCTGACAAAGAAAAAGCCATCATTGAAAATGCCGCGATGACTTGTCCGGTTTTCCTTACGCTTCATGAGGATGTGAAGAAAACAGTGGAATTTGTGTGGCCTTCGTGAAAAGATGAATTTGGATGATATATTTTAGTTGAAGGAAAACTGATTTTTCAGGTCATTCCTCTTTGTTTTTTGATGTTTTCGTAAGCTTCCTGAATTTTCTGGAATTGCTCTTTCGCTCCTTTTTGGTATTCTTCCCCCAAATGCGCCACACGGTCGGGATGATACCGCAACGCCAATTCCCTGTATGCTTTCTTGATTTCCTCGTTGGTGGCGGATTTTTCCACGCCTATCACTTTGTAGTCGGAGTCCGTCTCGCGTACTACCATATTTTTCGCACTTTGGAAATCTGTCGAAGAAATCCCTAACAGGTTGCTGATTTTTTGGATGACATCAATCTCAGAGGGCGATACCCTGCCGTTGGCTGCGGCGATGCCAAACAAATAATGCAGCAATAAAACCCTGTCTGCCAACTTGGTAACCACCCTAATGCTGGTGCATATTTTGTCCAAAGGAATGCCGGGTGTGTTTAAAAAGTGTTTCAACATCTGCAAATGATTGACTTGAAACCGGTTGCCGAGATTTCTTTTAAAAAAGGCTTTGACATAATTCAGTTCGGATTTCATCGCGTTGCCATCGGCTCGCATGACGGCGGCGGACAGTGCCATCAGCATATAGGTATAATCATCGGTCGAATTCGTGCGTCTGTAATAATCGTAAGAAGCTTCGGGACTTTCCTGTTGGGTCGTGAAAACGTTCACCATGCCCTCGATAAAAGTTCCGGCGACATAACCCATCAAACCACCGAGCCAATTAAAACCGGTCAGAATGAATCCAAAAACAGCAATGATGAATCGAATCAAAATAATTTCAATTGAATGCTGCGCAAAAATAAGGATTTAGTTGGCTTTTGAGTTTTTATCCCTTACAAAAACAAGAGGAATAAAAAACACCCCCAAAAGACGGAGGTGTTTTTTTATAAAAATTTATTCTCAGCTTATTTCTCAAGGAATTGTCTCAAAACATACTGAAGAATTCCTTCGTTCTGATAATACACAATTTCTACCGGAGAATCCAATCGGGCGATGGCTTTGAATTTTATTTCTGTTCCGTCGTCTTTTTTGGCGGTAACATCTAATTTCTTCAAAGGGGTCAAACCATCTTTGATGCCTGAGATGCTGATTTCTTCTTTTCCGGTCAGACCGAGCGAAGCAGCATCTTCACCTTCAATGAATTGCATTGGTAAAACGCCCATCATAATCAAGTTACTTCTGTGAATACGTTCGTAGCTTTTTGCGATTACCGCTTTGATTCCGAGTAGATCTGCACCTTTAGCTGCCCAGTCGCGGGAAGAGCCGCTTCCGTATTCTGCACCCGCCAAAACAATCAAAGGCGTGTTATCTTCTTTGTATTTCATGGCAGCATCATATACGGTGGTTTCTTCACCGGTCGGCAGATAAGTAGTGTAGCCTCCTTCTTTGGACGCCAAAGCATTGTTGATTCGTACATTGGCAAAAGTCCCACGCACCATTACTTCATCATTCCCTCGTCTTGATCCATAGCTATTGAAATCTTTTCTTTCGACACCGCGCGATTTCAGATATTGACCTGCGGAAGAGGATTCTGCAAATGAACCCGCCGGTGAAATATGGTCAGTGGTCACACTATCCCCTAACATCAACAAGGTTCTAGCCCCCTTGATATCCTCAAGTTCTTTTACTTCTGTAGAAAGATTTTTGAAAAATGGAGCCTCTTTGATATAAGTTGAAGCATCATCCCAATCATATAATTCTCCGGAAGGAACTTCGAGATTTCTCCAAATTTCATTGCCATCAAAAATGGTACTGTATTGTTTTTCAAAATCTTCCGGCGTCAGCACTTCATTCATCACTTCCACGATTTCTTCGTTGCTCGGCCAAATGTCTTTCAGATAAACCGGCATATTGTTGCTGTCATGTCCCAAAGGTTCTGTGGTCAAGTCAATATCCACCCTACCCGCAATGGCAAATGCCACAACCAGCATAGGGGACATCAGGAAGTTCATTTTTACTTTCGGGTGAATTCTCGCTTCAAAGTTTCTGTTCCCCGAAAGCACGGAAGTTACCACCAAATCATTTTCATCAATGGCATCCTGAATGTCCGGAGCCAATGGGCCGGAGTTTCCAATACAGGAAGTACAGCCATAGCCGACCAAGTGGAAATCCAATGCCTCCAAGTCTTTCATCAAATCAGCTCTTTCTAAATAATCCGTAACGGTTTTGGATCCGGGTGCCAAAGAGGTTTTCACCCAAGGCTTTTTGTCGATTCCCATGGCTCTGGCGTTTCTTGCAACCAATCCTGCACCCAACATTACATAAGGGTTGGAGGTATTGGTACAGGAAGTAATCGCAGCAATGGAAACAGCTCCATCTGAAAGCATGAATTTCTCCTGTCCGCGGGAAACCCAAACGGTTTTCAGACCGTCTTTCATCACGGTTTCTATGTCGGGGTTGTGTTCATGGGAAGTCTCCGGTTTGGCATCCGGGATGCTTCCGCCCTCGCTTTTCCATCGAATCAAAGCAGCTTCTCTTTCTTTTGGCTCAATATATTCTCTGCCGTAGTGTTCATCTTCTAATTCAATGAATTTCTCTTTCAAATCTTTCAAAAGAATTTTATCCTGCGGTCTCTTCGGACCGGCTACAGTCGGCGCAACTTTTGAAACATCGAGTTCGATGATGTCCGTATATTCAATCTGCGCTTCGTTTTCACGCCACAGCATATTTTCTTTGCAATATTGTTCCACCAATTTGATTTGCTCATCACTTCTATTGGTGCTGTGCATGTATTCCAATGTTTTGTGGTCTATGGGGAAATAAGTGATGGTACATCCAAATTCCGGGGACATATTTCCTATGGTTGCACGGTCGGGAACGGAAAGGTGATCTAATCCGGGACCGAAGACTTCAACAAATTTTCCAACCACGCCGTATTTTCTCAAAGTATTGGCCACAGTTAACACCAAATCGGTAGCTGTAGTTCCCACCGGAAGTTTTCCTACCAATCTCAATCCAATTACTTCGGGGCTGATGAAATAAACCGGCTGTCCCAAAATAGCGGCTTCGGCTTCAATCCCGCCGACACCCCAGGAAACCACACCAATCCCATTCACCATCGGCGTATGGCTGTCAGTTCCTACCAAGGTATCCGGGAATGCCATGCCGTCTCTGGCGATGACACCTTTTGATAAATATTCTAAATTCACCTGATGGCAAATTCCCATGCCCGGAGGCACTACTCTGAAGTTGTCAAAGGATTTCTGTGCCCATTTCAGGAAAGTATATCTTTCGTTGTTTCTTTCATATTCGGTTTCCATGTTTCTTTGGTAAGCGTATTGTGCACCGAAATAGTCCACTTGTACACTATGATCAATCACCAAATCCACGGGAATCAAAGGGTTGATATCAGAGGGATTCTTGCCTTTTCTGGCGGCTTCGGCACGCAGGGAAGCAATGTCCACAACTGCCGGGACTCCTGTAAAGTCCTGCATCAACACCCGGGCGGGTTTGAAGGCAACATCTTTTTCAGCACCTTTCTTCTGCCAATTGAGAATCGTATCCACATGTTCTTTGGTTACGGAGAAATTATCATAACCCCGAAGTGCATTCTCTAAAAGAATTCTGATTGAAAAAGGCAGTTTCTTGATGTTATATCCATGTTTTTCAAGTTCGGACAAACTGTAATAATCCAACTCGCCCATAGAAGTCTTCATTTGTTTTCGGACTTTAAAGATATCCTGACTCATAATTATTTGATGTTTATTTGAATTAAAAATATTTTTTTCGCGTAAGAAATTTGAGATGACAAAATTACGGTAAATTATGCGGAATTGCCTAACTTTTCGTCATGATCGCTTATTTTTCAGTTATTTCTAATGATTCTACATAACACGGGATCAATTTAATTTCCTATGAATTAAAATAATTTAGTCCCGTCGCTTTTGCCGTTAGTGGAATCAAAATCTATATTTGCACCGCATGAAGGTTTTTAAGGATTTAAAGGAAGTACAGAATGTCTCAAAACCAGTTTTGACGGTAGGGACTTTCGATGGAGTTCATATCGGCCATCAGGCTGTTATTGCGCAACTCAATAAAATTGCTGCGCAAACCGGAGGAGAAAGTGTGCTGATGACTTTTGAGCCACATCCGAGAATCGTATTGAAAAAGAGCATGGATACTTTGCAATTACTGACTACTTTGGATGAAAAATCGAATTTGTTGAAAAAATACGGTTTGCATAATCTGGTAGTACAACCTTTTACCAAAGCGTTTTCAAAGTTGAGTGCCGGAGATTTTATCCGAAAACTTCATGAAAAAATACAGGTTCATACCATCGTGATGGGCTATGACCACCAGTTTGGACACGGTCGCGAAGGGGATTTTGATTATCTAAAAACCTTAGCGCAAAAATTCGGTTTTGAATGCGAAAGAATTCAAGAAATACAATCATGCGGCCATCCTACCAGTTCTACCGAAATCCGGAATGCTTTGTTGAATGGAAATCCGGAATTGGCGAATACTTTATTGGGCTGGGAATATTGCATTACCGGGAAAGTCATTCAGGGAAATCAAATTGGGAGAACTCTTGGGTTTCCAACGGCAAACCTAAAGCCGGAAAGATTTAAACTCATTCCCGGAGACGGAGTTTATTTGGTGAAAGTTCATTTGAATGATGAAGTCTTTAAAGGTTTGCTCAGCATTGGAACCCGACCGACAGTAACCGATTCGGGAGAAAAAAGAGCAGAGGTTTATATCCTAAATTTTGATCGGAATATTTATGGTCAAAATTTAACGGTGAAATTGCGACAAAAAATCAGAGATGATATAAAATTTAATTCTACACAAGATTTAATCCGACAAATGGAAAAAGATAAAATCTACGCTGAAAACACAATGATTTAATCAAAATTAATTTCCTTACCCTGCTATTTTTTACGATTTAATCTTGTGAAAATAAATACATAAAATGTAAATTTGAATGAATTTAAAACAATCAAAATCATGAAATCAAATTTCACCCAAATCCTGATGATTTCCGTATTAATCACATTTTTCGCAGCCGGTTTCACTTCTGCTCAACAAGGCGAAAATAGTTTAGAAAATCTATATCAAAAATATTTACTACTAAAAGACGCTTTGGCGCAAGACAACACTGCATCTGCTGCTCAAGCTGCTGAAGACTTAGCGAAAGCCGTACCTACAAAAGGCTTTCAAGCGTTGCAAGCCAATCTCATTCAACTCAAAAAGAAAGCTGAAGCCATTGCAACATCTAATAATATCAAAACCCAAAGAGCGCATTTCTATGCGGTTTCTGATGAAATGATTATCATTGCCGGAAAAAGCAACCTCAGCAGGGACGATATATTTGTGCAGTATTGTCCGATGGCAAAAGGACACTGGCTCAGCGACAGCAAAAAAATCGTCAACCCCTATTATGGCTCAGAAATGCTGGCATGTGGCTATATCAAGGAAGAAATTAAGAGATGACAATCAGCTCATTGCTTGAAAAGAGCAAAAAACATTTAACGTTTTGTTAAGACAACTTACAAGGCATTTTTTAAGGAATTAAATTATAATTTAATAAATTTACACCATTATAAATTCTGCATTATAGGCAGGTTTTATTCTCTCAAATTTGTTAAACTTAAAAACCTTTAGCCATGAGCACGTTGACTGCAAGAATCAAAACGATTCAACAAAAATTGGGACTTCCCAAAACAGGAACTTATGATGCAGCAACCATTCATGCTTTGGAAGGAATTCTGTTGATTTATTCATCAAATTCCGGCAATACCATCGCAACACGCAAGAAGATTCAGAAGAGATTGGGATTTACCGGCAGTGATGTTGACGGTGTGTTGGGAACAAAATCAACCGAAAAAATCGAAGAAATTATTCGCCCTTCCGTAATGGATAATTCAGAGCTGCCTGAAAGAATCAAAAGAATTCAGGGCAAATTATCAATTGCGCAAACCGGGACTTACAATTTGGCAACGATCAATGGGCTTGAGAGTTATATGGACATCCGGCCGTTGTCTGGCAGCATTAATCAAACTTCCAGAGCTGAGATTCAAAAGCGACTCGGGTTTTCAAGCAATGAGCAGGATGGGATACTCGGTGCCAAATCCACTTCCCGGATTGAAGCCATGTTGCAATTTCTCGAGTTGGAAACCATTCAGGAACAGCCATTCAATGAAAGAATCAAAAGCATACAGAATAAACTCCTTTTTCCGCAAACTGGACAATATGATTTGAGAACAATCAATGCTTTGGAACGAAATCTTGTCATAGAACCGCTTTCGGAAAATATTTCTGAACAAACCAAAAAAACGATACAAGAAAAACTCGGTTTGACCGGTGATGATGTTGATGGAATTTTCGGAAAACAAACTACAGCTAAAATTGAAATCCAGATTTTGGGTTCAACCCAATCAAATTCGACAGATTTATCTGCCAGAATCAGTAAAATCCAAAGGGAACTTCCAATTCCACAAACCGGAGTTTATGATTTGACAACTTTGAACGCATTAGAGTATATGCTCAACATTCATCCACTTTCTGACAGTAATACCAAACAAATCAGAATGGTCATTCAACGGAAGTTAGGATTTACCGGCAACGATGTGGATGGTATTTTCGGTGTGGATACGACCACGAGAATTGAAAATTACTTGCGCAGTCCATTGCCTCCGCTCCCCGATGGCGCCAGTCTGATTGTTTCTAAAAAATCATTGGATTTGATTGTGGAAAGTGAGATTGGTTCGGCGGATTTATACATGTCTAAATACAAATATCCGACTTATCCCGGCGGAAATAGCGGGATTACGATAGGAATCGGTTATGATCTGGGACAGGTTTCAGTCGCTGTTTTCCGTTTAGACTGGGATGGGTTGCTGACAGGACCGACCTTGAATGCGCTGTCAACCGTCGTGGGTTTGCAGGGAACACAAGCAAAAAACGCATTGACTTCCTCCATTAAAGCTTTGATTATTTCTTATAATGCAGCTTTGGAAGTGCTTTACACCAAATCACTACCCATTCATGCAAAAGGCGCAGCCAGGATTTATCCCGAAATCAAACACTTGCCACCTGATGCACAAGGGGCATTATTATCTTTGGTATATAATCGCGGAACCAGCTTGAGTGGAAGCCGGCGAACGGAAATGAAAAACATCGTAAAATGGGTAAAGGAGCGCAATCTGCCCAAAATCGCAGCGGAATTCCGAAGCATGAAACGACTTTGGGCCAACCTGCCCGGACTGATTATCCGAAGGGAGAAAGAAGCGGTTCTGATTGAAAATGCGGCGTTCAATTTTCTGCCCCAGGATTTGGTCATCGTTTGATTTCGACTCAAATTTCCTAAATGAACCTGTCAAAATTCAGTTCACTTTTTTATTCAGAAGATTAGATATGATATAACTTTGAATTCATAGAAACATTTGTGATCAAATCATTCGTCATGAAACCCAAAGTACAAATTGTTTACGCCAGTTTAACAGGAAACACACAGGAAATCGCAGATTATTTGGCAGCATGTTTTGCGAAATCCGATGTGCAGATTGAGCTGAATGAATGTCAGCAGGTAGAAGCAGCAGAATTTTTGAATGCGGATATTTGCGTGGTTTGCACCTACACTTATGGCTCAGCAGGAGATTTACCCGATGAGATTGAAGATTTTTTTGTTGATTTGGGGGAACTGAATCTGAAGGGAAAAGTTTATGGTGTCTTGGGTTCGGGAGATTCGTACTATGGATATTTTTGTAAGTCCACCGAGGATTTTGACATACAATTTCAAACTACAGGAGCCATTCGTGGTGCTGAAATTTTGAAAATAGAATCCAATCCGGAGGAAGCGGATAAAAAATTGATTTCATCTTTTGCTGATAAGCTCCTGAAAACATGGGAAAAAGAAATCTTAGATAGATGGAAGCGCAATGAAAAATAAAAATAAAAATTATTTTTTGTTTCTGACAACTATACTTATCTTTGCAAACTCAAAAGAATAAAGAAATGAAAAAAGGCATTCATCCAGAAAATTACCGAATGGTCGTATTTAAGGACATGAGTAACGGAGATACTTTTCTTTGTCGCTCATCAGCTGAAACCAAAGACACAATTGAATTTGAAGGCGCAGAATATCCTTTGGTAAAAATGGAGATTTCAAGTACTTCCCATCCTTTTTATACCGGCAAAATGAAATTGGTTGATACGGCAGGTCGTGTGGACAAATTCATGAAAAAATACGCCAAATTTTCTAAGAAATAAGAAAACAATATATCGCAAACTATACAAAGAAGCTGTCTCAAAACGAGGCAGCTTCTTTTATATTAAAATGGCTAAATGCTAACTGAGTTCAGCTCAAAAAACCAACACTCACCATTTGACTCACCAATAATTGTTTCTATAAACAAACATTTTCTGTGATTTAAAGGGTGATTAATCAATTCATAACCGAATGTGGCAATTAAGTATATTTTACCATTTTCTTAACAAGCGAGTGTTGTTTTTTGATGTTATTTTGTGTCAGCTACAAAAAACAATAATTACACAGGTAGGAATGGGATTAAAAAAGTACAAATACAACGAGCGCACATCATCTTACGAGCCCGTTAAACATCGACCTTTCAAAAAAATTTTAAACATTTCGGGATTCATTATTTTGGCAATCGGATTTGGAGTAGGCTCCGGATTTGTTTTCAATAATTCCAACCAACCGGATGAGAGCAAATACCTGGCCGCAGAGTTAAAAGAAATGAAAAATCAATATGAATTGTTAAATGAAAAGGTCAAACAATCTCAGGAAGTGTTGAATCAGATTGAAGACAGAGACAACAATTTATACCGCAGTTATTTTGATTTAACCCCAATTTCCGAAGACGTCAGACAAGCCGGATTTGGTGGGGTCAACCGTTATGCCAAATTCAATGACTGGCAGTACGGCGATGTGGCTTCTGAATTGGCAAAAAATGTGGATGTACTAAACAAACAAATGGTGATTCAGTCCAAATCTTTGGATGAAATTGTCGTAACCGCCAAAGAAAAAGATAAAATGTTTGCACATCTCCCGGCGATTCAACCAGTGGCCAACAAGAAACTGAACCGGGTTTCCTCAGGATACGGCGTACGGATTCATCCCATATTAAAAATCGGGAAACTGCATAAAGGAATGGATTTTTCCGCACCGGTGGGAACTCCGATTTATGCGACGGCAGATGGAAAAGTAGAAGTAGCCGGCGTAATGGGCGGTTATGGCAATGTGGTGAAAATCAATCACGGCTACGGTTATCAGACATTGTACGGCCACATGAGTAAAATCAAAACCAGAGCCGGAAAATCTGTGAAAAGAGGAGATATCATCGGCTATGTCGGCAATACCGGATTATCCACAGGGCCGCACCTGCATTACGAAGTGCTGAAAAACGGAAAAAGCGTGAATCCGGTAAATTATTTTTACCAGGACATCAGCCCGGAAGATTATAAAACCTTGATTGAAAAATCTTCCAAAATGTCCGTATCTTTGGACTGATGGAAATTGAATTACCAGATAAACTTTATTACAGTATTGGCGAAGTAGCAAAAGCATTTAATGTAAATGCTTCCTTGATTCGTTTTTGGGAAAAGGAATTTGATGAAATCAATCCCAAGAAAAATAAAAAGGGGAACCGCTATTTCAGCCAAAAAGACATCAAAGCTCTGAAACTGATTTATCATTTGGTCAAAGAAAGAGGATACACCTTAGAAGGTGCCAAAATCGCTTTGAAAGAAAACAAGGAATTGAAAGATGACGTGGAATTAATTTCACGGCTGGAATACATTCGTTCCGAATTGCAAAGCCTCAAAGACAGCTTGGAACCGGATGAAAGCTGATTTACCAGCCACCTCCGCCACCACCGCCTCCGCCCCCGCCGGAGAATCCGCCACCGCCTGAACCACTACCCGAACTTGAGGGTTGCGTAGAAGCAGCCTGAATTGATGAAGTCAGTCCCGAAGCCAATGATCTCCCCATTGAACTGATTCCCATGCTGTTGATGCTGTTGCCAAAATACCAGCTGTTCTGATATTCTACTGTTGAATTGTTGATGTAGTTTTCAAATTTCTCACCCCAGATTTTATCCACCCCCAACACCATTGCGAAAGGCAGAAGTTTTTCAAAGAATTGAGGCGTCATTTCCGGAGGATTGAAGTACTGAAGTTGTTTGTTTTCAGCCGCACTCATGTACATTTTCAGACCGTCAATCATCGATTTTTTTCGAAGTTTTTCTTCAGATGGCCGTTTGATTAGATATTGAAACAATATCATTGACAGAAAAGTGATGATGATGTAGAAATAACAAAAAAGGAAATTGATGTGAATTTCAATATTGAATTTTCGGGTTACCAAGACCATTGCTAAGATAAAAATAAAGGTAATGAAAAACAGAAAAATCGTGAGATTGAAACGCAACATCCCAAACAAAAAGGTAATCAAGATGAATAAAAACAAAGAACCACCATACAGAAAAACACCAATTACCAATAATTCCGTGACGGGATAAAATTTCCAACTTACAAACAAACTGACAAAATAAACCAGAGTGATTACGATAAACGGAAGCCAAAGTTTTTTTCGGTTATTGCCTTCATTTAGAAACTGATTGTGCTGATTGCTAAGATTTTGTTTGAAAGACTTCACCATACTTTCGATGCCCGGATCATATTTCCCGGCAACTATTATTCTCTGACCGGGATTTGATAGAATGCTATCGAGCAGTATTTTTTCTTCCGCCGAGATTGCATTTTCATCTTCAGCATCTTTTAATCCTTGAATCACAAATTTCTTGCTTTTCCCAAATCCCAGAAATCCACCTTCTTCGGATTCCGTGATTTTGATGTAAGCATTCACTGCGAGATTGACCAACGCGGCAGTCAGCATTTCATTTCCGAAATAGCCTTTTTGAATATAGCCGATGGAAGCCGGCGATAAATTATCCGGTGGGGAAAACTGAGGATAAACTGTCGGAGTAGGTGGATCGACACCAAAATTTCTCCAAGATTTGAAATAATAATCTAATAACCAGAAAAGACTCAGAAGTCCACCGATTATCAATCCGTATTTTTCCAAAAATCCCGGTGGCGGAGGTGGCGCAATTACATCTTTGCCGAATCCGACGGCAATGGTTAATCCCTCTCCCGGATTTAAATCTTTCGCCTGCCATTCAATGGTATTTTCAGAAAGGATATTAAATACACAATCCCGGGAGCTACTTCCGTAACCTCCTGAGAAACAAGAATGTTGCAATATTTTTGAATGTTCGGGAAGAACCACAGTAGCAGAAACGTTTTCAGTCGAGAATTCCCATTGGGTTCCGTTGATATTCCAATAAAGTTCATCGTAGTCATTGAAAAATCCAATCTGATTGTCAGCCGTGTAAGTCAATTCATATTCATAATCTCCAGGGCTGAGCGTTATATTGCCATCGCCCATATAAATCATCAGGAAACCGCCTTCACTTTTGGTATGATACTTCTCTTTGGCTCCGTTTTTTTTGACGGAAAGTATTTTATAATTTACAAATTGCTGCTTATTGTTCAGGTCTCTCCACTTGGGCAATGCACGAAAAATCCCGTGATTGATTCTGTAACCTTTGGCATGAACTTTTATTTTCTCGGTTACTTCAACAGATGCGTTGACATCAACGGTGATATCTGCATGGAAATGAATGATTCTCTCTATGCCTTGCGATAAATCGTGTTGACTGCGGACAAATGAAACCGCAAAAAGCATCAGCAGCAGTGCAGTGAATTTCTTCATTGCTCAAAATTTTACCTGCGGAACTTCTCTTTCGGCCGCATTTTCTAACTCGAAGAACGGGGATTTTACAAACTGAAACATGCCGGCGATGAGATTGCTCGGAAAGGATTCAACCATGATGTTGTTTTCTCTCACAGTGCCGTTGTAGTATCTTCTGGCTTTTTCCAAATCAGTTTCGATGACGGACAGCTCCGTCTGTAGTTCCTTGAAATTCTCGTTGGCTTTCAGTTCTGGATAATTTTCGGCTACGGCAAACAAGTTCATCATGGCCTGATTCAGTTTGTTCTCAGCCGCTTCATGTTCTTTCACGGATTTCGCATTGACAGCCTGCGTACGTGCGTTCGTTACGCTGTCGAAAGTATCTCTTTCGTGGGAAGCATATCCCTTGACTGTTTCCACCAAATTGGGAATCAGGTCATGGCGTTTCTTCAGCATCACATCAATTCCGCTCCAAGCTTCTAAAACCAGATTTTTCAATCGGACAAATTTGTTGTAAATCGATACGCCGTACAGAAGCAGAAGTACGACCAAGATAAGAAAACCTAAAGCTAAATTCATGACTTAATGATTTTTGGTGAGACATTTTATTCAAAATTAGGGAAATTTTCAACACAAAAGCCACTTCACTGAATTTTAACAGATGGCTCAAACCCCCTGCACAAATCATTTTCCACAAATATTGGGTTAAGTAAAACAATAAGAATTTAAGAAGTGATACCTTATATTATTATAGCGTAATAACTTCAGAAATATAATTTTCCGGAATTTGAATATGAAGATAATGACTTCGCGATTGAATTCTGTTTCATAAATTATGTTTAATTTCGTTAAACAATTGAGCAAGTAATGAAGCTTAGGAAAACCAAACTTTTCTCATTCTGGCTGAAAAAAGAAAACCGCCGGGAACTGCGGGAAAAGGTTTTTGAGATTATTTTTGAGGCAGATACTTTCTACGGAAAACTGTTTGACATCTGCCTGCTAATCACGATTCTAATCAGTGTTTTTTTGGTGATGCTCGAATCTGTACCATTGATTAACGCAAAACATCACAGAATCCTTGTGGTTTTTGAATGGATTATCACAATTCTTTTCACCATTGAATACGCATTACGGCTCTGGACGGTCAGAAGGCCTTGGCGATATTTTTTTAGTTTTTACGGGATCATAGATTTATTGAGCATATTGCCAACGTATCTCGGCCTCATTTACCCTTCCACCAAATATCTGTCCAGTATTCGGATTTTAAGATTGTTCCGAATTTTCCGGATTTTCCGATTGACCAAATTCCTGAGAGGCGGCAATATGCTTATGATTGCACTGAGAAGAACGCAAACACAGATCGTTGTTTTTCTTTCTTTCATCATTTTGGTTGGTGTGGTTTTGGGATCACTGATGTATGTTTTAGAGGTCGATGCCGAAGGAACAGTCATTACATCTATGCCGACAGGGATTTACTGGGCATTGGTAACGCTCACAACCATCGGATACGGTGATATAACGCCGGTTACGACATCCGGAAGATTTCTTGCTTCCATCGTCATGGTTTTGGGGTATGGAGTGATTGCTGTTCCCGGGATTCTGGCACTTGGCGCATTGCGAGAAACCAAATCCGAAAGTTTGAAAAACACGCAGATTTGTCAGCATTGTCATGATGCCAACCACATGGATGGCGCAAATTTCTGCAAAACCTGTGGCTACCCACTTCAACGCAATATTCAGAATCCACCACAAAAAAAGGACTCCGAATAGAAGCCCTTTATGATTTGCGATTTTTATAATTTCTTAATTATTCTCAGGCGTGTTTGCCGGAGGTGTATTTACCGGAGTAGTAACGGTATTATCAACTTCTGGGGTAGCAACAGGTGTCGGAAGTTCAACCGGCGCAACGTCCACTGCCGATTTCACAGCTGAGGGATTATCCATCAGCACATTGGCTGTTATACAAAGGATAACTAAAATGGTACCCAAAGTCCAAGTGGCATTGTCGAGAAAATCATTGGTTCGCTGAACGCCAAACATTTGTCCGCCACCCGAACCACCGAATGTCGAAGACAGACCGCCTCCTTTCGGGTTTTGCGCCAAAATCACCAAAGTTACTATCACACACACCGCTATGATGACAATCATTAAAAATATGAAGGTTTGCATTTCTTTATTTTCTTTTTCTCAAATAGGTTTGCAAAGAAAGTGAATTTTCACAAATTAATCAAAAATATTTTAAACGCTAAAAATAATCGGCAGTTTGAGACGAATGATGATTCCATAAGAAAATTATTCATTCCTTTTTGAGAAGAGTTGTTTTAATTCCCGAAAACAAACTTTTGCATATTGCTGAATATATGCAATTTACATCAATGAAAATCAATGCTTTCATTTTTTAAATTAACTTTCAACGTATTTTTTAAAACCTGCGAAATATTAGCCTTCATTTGTAAATTAATACTTCTTTAACTCATGATTAATACCTAATTTTGTTCATTAAAACGACTTTGTATGGGACTATTTGACGATACACAAACTGCCTTCCGGTCAAAATCGGATGAAGACTTGAAAAAGGCACGCTTCCTTTTCAAATTAATGGCCAATCCTTTTTTGACTCAGCTTGGAGCTTTTTTCTTCAAAATTCCTTTTGCCACCGATTTGCCCTTTGTCAAATCGGCGGTCAGAAGCACGATCTACCGGCAATTCGTAGGTGGAGAAACAACTTCCGAATGCCTGAAAGTAGCGCAGGAATTGTATAAATCGGGCGTCAGTTCCATTCTGGATTATTCCGTAGAAGGTCAAGAATCGGAAGAAGAATTTGACCATGTGAAAGAAGAAATCCTCAAATTGATTCAAATCTCCAAAAACAATCCCAAAGAAATTCCTTGTGTGGTTTTCAAACCTACCGGATTTGGCAAGATTGATATTTATGAAAAAGCCGGCAATAACCTGCCGATGGCCGATCATGAAAAAGTGAAATGGCAGAATATTCGTGAAAGATATGATGAAGTCTGTAAAACAGCACATGACAATGGGGTACCCATTATGGCTGATGCCGAAGACAGCTGGATGCAGGATGCCGCTGATGAATTGCTCGACGAAATGATGAAAAAATACAACAAAGAACGCTGTATCGTATGGAGTACTTTGCAAATGTATCGACACGACCGGCTCGAATACATGAAAAAAATTCACGAAAAAGCGGAAAAGGAAAATTATCTCCTCGGGTTCAAAATCGTGCGTGGTGCTTATATGGAAAAAGAACGCGCCCGCGCCAAAGATCATGGTTACAAAGACCCGATTCAGCCTAATAAAGAAGCTTCTGACCAGGATTTCAATGCTGTCATGGAGTTCATGATTCAACACATAGACCGGATTTCCATTTTTGCAGGAACCCACAATGAGTACAGTTGTGAACTGTTGGTGAAATTGATGGAAAAACATCAAATCGAAAAGAACAATCATCGCATTTGGTTTGGTCAATTGTACGGAATGAGTGACAACATCAGTTTCGTTTTGGGCAACATGGGCTACAATGTGGCGAAGTATCTTCCCTACGGCCCCATCAAAAAAGTGATGCCTTATTTAGTACGGCGTGCGCAGGAAAACACCTCTGTCAAAGGTCAGACCGGAAGAGAACTTTCGCTGATTGAAAAAGAAATCAAAAGAAGAAAAGTTTCCTGATTGAGGTTAAATACCTCGGATTTCATCGAAAAAAATGGTCAAGCTTTAAAAGATTTAACCGAAATAAAATTCTTCTTGAAATTGGAGTTAAATCCATTTCATTCGTATATTTCAGCAGGATATGAATCAATTATTTTTTGCCGAAATCATTTTACCACTGGCGGTACCGGGAACTTTCACTTATGAAATTCCTGTGAATGAATTGTCAAAAATCAATATCGGCATCCGGGTTTCCGTTCCTTTCGGTTCCAATAAACTTTATACGGGAATTGTACATTCCATTCATCAAAACAAACCCGAACTCTTCAAAGCCAAGAAAATCGATGCGGTATTGGACAATAAACCTTTGGTCACCACATTGCAAATCAAATTTTGGGAATGGATGGCGGAATATTATATGTGTACGTTGGGCGAAGTTTACAGAAATGCGTTTCCGACAGCACTAAAGTGGGAGAGTGAAACTTTTGTAAAGCTCATTCTCGAACCGGATGAAATCGACGAAAATCTCAGCAAACATGAATGGTTGATTATCAATGAACTCAACCGAAAAGGATTGCTTTCCATTCAAGAAATCAGTAAGATTATTGAAAAAACCTCGGTGATAACTTTGGTGAAATCGCTTTGGGAAAAAGGGATTATCCGTCTGAATGAAGTTCTGAAAGAAAAATACACTCCGAAAGTTGAACTTTTTGTACGTGTCAAACCGGAATTGAAATTCAATCAGGAATTATTTTCCCATTCACTTGAAAAATTGAAAAATGCAGAGCGGCAGCGGGAAATTTTACTCCAACTGATTGTAGAAGAAACACAATCTGCAAAACCAATCAGAATATCTAAATTCCTAAAAACCAAAGGCGGTACGCATGCCACACTGAGAACGATGGAAGAAAAAGGTTTGGTGGAAATTTATCGACTCGCAACTTCGAGAATCACTGAAGAAAGCAACGAAACCATCGATACCAAAAATCTGAGTACGGCACAAAATAAAGCTTTGGTTGCCATCCGAGATTTCTTCGGACTTCAAAAACCGGTGCTTTTGCACGGTGTAACCTCCAGTGGGAAAACAGAGATTTACATCAAGCTGATTGAGCGTGTTTTACAAAATAACAAAACCGTTTTGTTCCTCCTGCCAGAAATTTCTGTTACTTCCCAAATGATACAGCGCATTCGGAAATTTTTCGGAGATCATGCCGGGGTTTATCATTCAGGATTCAATCAAAATGAAAGGGTGGAATTATGGAACAAAACATTGAACGGAGATTATAAAATCGTCATCGGTGCGCGTTCCGCTATGTTTTTGCCTTTCAAAAATCTGGGTTTAATCATAGTCGATGAAGAACATGAAGCTGCATACAAACAATCGGATGCCAAACCCTATTTTCATGCACGCGATATGGCAATGGTGCTTGCCGGGCAATTCAAAGCGAATGTAATTTTGGGCTCTGCCACACCCTCATTGGAAACTTTCTACAATGCACAAATCGAAAAATTCGGATATGTCAAATTGGATCAGCGGTTCAACGATGTAGAAATGCCGGAAATTCATTTGGTAAATCTTAGAAATGCTTTGAAAAACAAGAAAATCACAGATGACATCACAGATGAGCTTAAAGATGAAATTCAGAAAACTGTGACCGCCGGAAAACAGGTTTTGATTTTTCAGAATCGACGGGGATTTGCACCCATCATGGAATGCCGAACCTGCGGGTTTACGCCCTATTGCCCCAATTGTGATGTTTCGTTAACTGTACACAAACTCTCTCATTTGTTGAAATGTCATTATTGTGGACATACACAGGCCACAATCACCAAATGCCCGAACTGTCAAAGCCCCGAGCTTTCCACAAAAGGCATTGGCACCGAGCAGATTGAATTACAATTGGTGAAAATTTTTCCGCATTATAAAATCGCCCGGATGGATGTGGATTCCATGCGAAAAAAATATGCGTATGAAAAACTTTTGGAAGCTTTTGAACAACAGGAAATTGATATTTTAGTCGGAACGCAGATGATTGCCAAAGGTTTGGATTTTTCAAATATTGGATTAGTCGGTGTCATTCGCGCAGATTCACTATTGAATTTCCCGGAATTCAGGGCGCATGAAAAAGCATTTCAACTGCTGACACAGGTGGCAGGACGAGCCGGAAGAAGAACTGAACAAGGAAAAGTTTTGATTCAGACTTTCAATCCCGACCACGAAATTCTGAAAAGTGTCAGCAGGTATGATTATCATCAGATGGTCAGTAACATCCTCCATCAGCGGCAGACATTTTTCTATCCGCCCTATAACCGATTGATTCTAATTACTTTTCGGCATTCGAAATGGGAAAAATCCAAGAAAGTTGCGGAACAGCTAATCAACCTATTGAAACCAAATTTTGACAACAAACATTTGCTCGGGCCTGAGGAACCATCGATCAACCGGATTCGAAATCTTTATATTCAAAAGGCATTGATTAAAATTCCACCTGAAAATTCTCCCAAAAAAGTCAAGGCGCTATTGGCGAAATCAATCGAAAAACTGCGCACTATCAGTGCTTACCGCTCAGTTCGGATAGATGTGGATGTAGATCCTCTGTGAAAAAGAGAATTGTTTTCTCAGAACAATTTGTAAGTAATCCCCCAGAAAACACTGAAATTAATTACACCTTGGTCGCGGCCATAGCCGGGAATAACCAAAGGATCGATGTTTTCTTGCTTTTTAGAACCTAAATAAATTTCCGGCCTGACGGAAACATCGGCATAGAATCCCTGCCACAAATGTACCTTGGCACCGCCGAGAAGTTCCATCCAATAAGCACTTACAGCTGCTTTGGGCAGGCTGCCGTATTCACTGACCTGATGATTGGAAAACCGGATAGGGTATTGTTTAATTTCCTGATTGTAAATCGTATATGCGAATCTTGCCCCGAGATAAAAACCATTGGAAGGATTTTTGCTGTCCTGTGATGCAAACCAGTTGAAGCCGATTTTGAAATAAACACCATCCACATCTACATTCCAATCAATCTGATCAAAATTATTCTGTTCGTAACCAGCTTCAAAAACCACATTCCATTTTTTGTAAACACGATAGGAAAGCATGGCCTGTCCTCCTTTTTTATTGGTGAAAGCTGACATGACCGGAGAAAACAAATCCACGCCAATAAAGAGATTGCCGGCGGCTGCATGTTTCCCGATACTGTCTGTTATCACTTCTCTGATTTCTGTCTTTGCTTCCACATGAAGGGAGTCCACCTGTGCCTGAAGTTTGATTCCAAGCAGACTAATTGCTGAGAGCAATGCGAAGATTAGTGGCTGTTTCATCTTTCAAATCTTGATTTTCACTTGGAATTAAATATTCGATATAATGTTGAGTAGATTGATAATTCAGGTTTTCATAAACGATTCTGAAACCACAGGCTTTGGAAACATACTCGGACTGCGTATTGTAGCTAACGGTCAGAATATCGGCGGTGGAATTGCTTCTTCTTTGAATGGAAAAATAAGTTTCTTGGTCATTCAATCCACCCAAAGGCAGCTTCAGGCTGTCAGAAAAAACTTTCTCATAAATCAAAATCTGCTGATTGAAATCAGGGTTTGCTGAAGCGTAAATCGTCAGGGTATCCGCCTGATTGGCCGCATTCAGATTGTTGCGGAAAACCACTGTAAGGTTCGGAGTGCTTCCTTCCACACAGATGTCATCATCTTCACAGGAAACCGCAAGGTATCCGACTGTAATCACGCTCAAAATCGTAAGAAATTTCTTAATCATCCCTCAAAGTTCGGGTCAAAAATACAATTATTCTCATTTATCACTTGCTTTCATTCCAATAATAACTGTCGGGATATTTTCTTTTGCCGAAAACCGCAGTCCCCACCCTGACGATGGTCGCCCCTTCTTCTATGGCAATTTCCAAATCTCCGCTCATTCCCATCGACAACTCTCGCATTTCCACATTTGGAATGTTTTCTTCAATAATTTTTTGTTGAATGGATTTTAACAACTGAAAACATTTTCTGACTTTTTCTGCATCGGCACTGAACAATCCGATGGTCATCAGGCCTTTGATTCGGATTCTGTCCATTTGTGCAACGGCTTTCACCAAATTGATTGCATTCTCAGGACTGCTGCCGAATTTACTCTCCTCAAAAGAAGTATTGACCTGAATCAGCACATCCATGGTTTTATCTTCAAATTCCAATCGCTTTTGAAGTTTTTCAGCCAATCTCAATCGATCCAATGATTCTATGCAACTTACATCGTATTTCAGAATTTCCTTGATTTTATTGGTTTGCAGATGCCCGATGAAATGACTTTTATGAGGCACATCCTTCAATGCTTCAAATTTCTCTTTGAGTTCCTGAATTTTATTTTCCGCAATCAGCGTATATCCAGCCAGAAATGCGGATTTAATCCTTTTCGGTTCAACCGTTTTGGTGGCGAGCAGCAGTTTTACTTCCTCTCTGTTCCGCCCGGATTTTTCACATGCTGACTGAATGCGTTGTTCAATTTTCTGAAGATTTTGACTGATATTTTCCATTTGAATATAAGTAAACCTGAACCGCAAATTTAATCAATTCCACTGCTTCTCGTTTTATTAAAATGATTCAGCATAAAAAGCTTGCTCTCAATTTATTTAAAATCAAAAACCCAAGCTTCTACAAGTTCTGTGGCTGAATCACTTGCTATAATTAACAGTCTGTAAATAAGTTGATTTCACTGTTTTTTAAATGGTGATATAAATCAGTTTATAACGCTATTCAAATCACCTTTAATCCGATATGCAAATCAGATTTTAGGCTCATTTGAATCATTATAAAATTCAGAATATGAAGCCACCTTTGTGTTGAAACATAAAAGGATTTAGATATGAGACATCAAATTTTAAGCAAAGTAATTTTAGTAATTGTATTCCTTGCTTCGGTACAATTTACATTTGCCCAAAGAACATTTCAACTACAGACCAAGCCCGAATTGGTCATTTCAGGAACTTCCACTCTCCATGACTGGAGCATGCCTTCGAGTACAGCTACCGGAACCATGAGTGCAGTAGAAAGTGGAGGCAAACTCACCGCTATCAATTCAATGAAAATCACCATGCCGGCGGAAAGTATCAAAAGCGGTAAAAGAGGAATGGATAAAAAAGCCTATGAGGCATTGAAAACCGACAAGCACAAAAATGTGGAATTCACATTGAATAGTGCTACAAAATCCGGAAATACTTGGACACTGAACGGAACTTTCAACATTGCGGGTGTTTCCAAATCTGTGAGCCTCAAAGCACAGGAAAGCAGCTCCGGTGGAGTAATTTCGTTGAAAGGGGATTATAGTTTCAAACTGTCCGATTACAAAATCACGCCTCCGGTAGCATTGATGGGAACTGTCAAAACAGGAGACGCCGTGAAAATGACATTCGATGTAAAATTTAAATAAATAAAACCAACAATATGAAAAAGCTATTAGTTTTAGCGGTCGTACTGATGACTGGGTCATCAATGGTCGCACAGGAAATGGAATACAAATTAGACAACTGGTATCCGCAAACCAAAGAGGCGAGAAATATGTTTGAGTCGCCTAAAGATACAGTAACGAATTTTGAGAAAGTCAAAGTCAACATCGGCGGAGGATTCGCATTGCAGTTTCAAGCAATTCAGCACGAAAACAACGCCAATCCCAACCTGAATGCAGACGGTGTCAACCTCAATCAACTCTATGACATCGGAAACAACTTTAACTTGGCAACTGCCAATCTGGACTTGAATGTTGCTTTGTATGACGGAGTAAACCTTCATTTGCGTACTTTCCTTTCATCCAGACACCACAATGAAGCTTATGTAAAAGGCGGGTATTTGCAGATTGACAAACTCGATTTCATCAAAGAAGATTTCTTGAAAGGAGTCATGGATCACGCAACACTTAAATTCGGACACGACGAAATCAACTATGGGGATGCCCACTTCAGAAGAAGTGACAATGCCCATGCGATGACCAATCCGTTTGTTGGAAACCTGCTTATGGATGCTTATACCACCATGATTTTTGCAGAAGTTTATTACAAACGCGACGGATGGTTGGGGATGGCAGCGGTTTCAAATGGTCGTTTGAATCAGCATGCGAGCAGCGGAACCAGCCCTTCGATTTATGCCAAAGTGGGTTATGACAAACAGTTGGACGAGGATTTGAGAGTGCGGTTGACAGGTTCTGTTTACAACAATGCCAATTCCATGCGAACTGATTTCTATGACGGAGACAGAGCCGGTTCCAGATACTATTATGTAATGGAGAATCTACAGGCTTCTTCTTCAGGAAACTTCCGTTCAGGAATGATCAATCCCGGTTTCAGCCAAAAACTGACCGCATTCATGATCAACCCGTTCATAAAATACAAAGGACTTGAATTCTTTGGCGTTTATGAAAATGCAAGCGGGAAAAATGCAAGCGAAACCGAAAGAAGAACTTTCAACCAGTATTCAGCTGAATTGCTTTACAGATTTGGAAATAATGAAAACTTCTATGTAGGTGGACGTTACAACCAAGTCAAAGGAGAAATGGCCAACAAAGACGACATTGACGTAAGCCGTTTCAACATCGGTGGCGGTTGGTTCATGACCAACAACATCATGCTTAAACTTGAGTATGTCAATCAGAAATACAAAGGCTATAATCCCGACAGCATTTTACATGATGGTAAATTCAACGGATTCGTAGCAGAGGCAGTGATTGCATTCTAATAGTTTTTAATGATTATGCGTGTTTTTAGTCTCATAATTATACTGTTGCTTTCGTTCAGCAGTTTCACACCAAATGTGGATGACTTTATCTTATTGAACTCAAAAACATTTTCAGTGAAAGGCTCAACATCTATCGGAAAATACGATTGCGACTATAAAACTGAAACCAGAGACACGCTTTTTTTGAACCAAAAAAAAGGAATCAGTTACAAAATTCCGGTCAAAAAATTTGGATGCGGGAATTTTCTGCTGACCGGAGATTTCAGAAAAACACTTAAGGAAAAACAATATCCTTGGGTGTTTATTGATGTTTCTGATGTCCGCAAAGATGGTCAGTTGTACAAATACAATCTCCGGCTCGATCTGGCCGGGAAAGTAAAGCATTTTCAGAACCTGAATCTCAAAAGAGAAAAAACAGGACTTAAAGGTGAAATTGAATTGAAATTCAGCGATTTCGATCTTGAACCTCCCAAAAAATTAGGTGGAGCTATAAAAGTCAAAGAAGAAATCAGTTTAACGATAGATTTGAAAACATTGTGAAATGTTAACACACAGAATACATAAAAATATATCGCAAACCTTTCTAAGTCCTTTGTTGATGATACTGGCTGTAATCCTACTGCCTTCAACCGGCAAAGCTTTGTGGTTTCTGCCGTTGATTTTTGCGATTGCAGTCAGTGTCATCAATTTTGAGAAATTGAGGGTAAAACCTAAACCATTCGGGGTTTTGATTTCCATTTTACAAAGTTACGGGGTTTTCATCGGTATGAGCATCGTGGTTTATTTATTAGACTCGTTCATGCCCGAAGTGTATGTAGCAGAAAACCAATTCGACATCAAAGGCATTGCCTTGGTTACTTTTGGCGGTTATCTGGCTGCATTGCTGCTATTTTATTTTTATACTTTTTCCTTTCGTGTGAAAAACAAAAGAATCGCATATTTTGTAATTAGCGTCTGCTATGTACTCATTGTCATTGTTATGCAGATTTTTTCTAAAAATGAATTTCTACAGTTCGGTGTAGAAAAATTCACCTCATTCCTGATTTCATGGTTAATTTTCATGAGTCTCGCTTATAGCCTTTCCATGAATTTTCATGCTTTTGAAGCTTATTTCAGCAAGAAAAAATAATTCAATTACAAATCAGATTTCAGCCTAAAAATTTAGATTGAAACAATTTTGTGTAATTTTGAAAATTCTTAGCAAGTAAATCCTTGAAATGGAAAATTACACCAAAAGAGCCGAATACCTGCTGCCGTTTGGCTATTTGTTTCTGATTGTTCTCGGCATCATTCGGGAAAGTATTTTTTACAATCAGCTCGGCATCAACATTTTCGGACACACTACCCTGACCGACATTCTTTTGAGTCCCATTGCCGAAATTACCCGCAGCCGCACCTCATTTTTTGCGCTGCTGTTGATGATTGGTTTTGTTTATTTGTTTTATGTCGTTTTGATGCCCAAATACAAAGACAAAAAATGGTTCAGGGAATATTTTATGTTCAGTAAAAAGAAAAGTGTAAACCTGTCTGAGGAAGCGGTCAAATCCGAATTTTTCAAAACCATCGTTTTTTCGCTTGCGCTTTGTTTGACAGGATTTTATATGGGATTGGGCTATGTGGACGGCTACCGGATGAACCAGAAAATTCATAACGAAAAACTCGAATTCAATTATGAACTCAGCTGTTTGGACAACCAAAAACCCATGAAAATCCATTTGATTGCGTCCAATGCTCAAAATTATTTCTATGTAGAAGAAGGCAGCAAACGGGTGAAAATCACGCCGCTGACCGCAGTAAAATCTTTGGAAATCCTTGAAAATCCAAGAAATTAATCCATAGAATTATCAGAAATCCGTTCCAACAACACCACATTTTCAACATGTGCGGTTTGCGGAAACATATCCACCGGACGGACTTTTGTGATTTTATAATGGGATTTCATCAATGCCAAATCTCTGGCCTGTGTAGCTGAATTGCAACTGACATAAACCACTTTTTCTGGCGCAATCCTCAAAATGGTTTCCACCACGCTTTTGTGCATACCGTCTCTGGGCGGGTCGGTGATGATGATATCGGGGTTTCCGTTCTCAGAAATAAAAGCATCATCAAAAATCTCTTTCATATCGCCACAATAAAACGAGCAATTCACAATTCCATTGGCTTCTGCATTGGCTTTGGCGGCGTCAATCGCTTCTTGAACCGCTTCTACCCCAACGACTTTTCCGGCTTTTTTGGCAACAAACTGAGCAATGGTTCCCGTTCCGGTATAGAGGTCATAAACGGTTTCGCCGCCTTTTAAATCCGCAAAATTTCTAACGATTTTGTACAATTCATAAGCCTGTTCTGGATTGGTTTGATAAAAACTTTTCGGCCCGATTTTGAACTGCAAATCCTCCATTTCCTCCATCAGAAAATCCTGTCCAGCATACAATTGAATTTCCAAATCATACAAAGAATCATTTCCTTTGGAATTGATGGCATACAGCAGAGAAACGATTTCTGGAAATTTATTTTTCAAATGCTCAAGAAAGGCTTCGCGCCGCGGTTTGTCCTCCTTAAAAAACTGAACCAATACCATGAATTCGCCTTTGCGGTTGTTTCGAATCATCATCGTTCTCAAGAAACCTTCTCTGTTTTTCAAATCAAAGAATTCATAGCCGTTTTCAAGGGCATATTTACGGGCTTCCAATCGAATGGAATTGGATGGTTCGGGTTGTAAATGACATTGGTGAATGTCTAACACTTTGCTCCATTGCCCCGGAATGTGAAAACCGAGTGCGTTTCTTTCAAAAACTTCCTCCGATTGGATTTCTTGGGCAGTGAGCCAACGCGCATTGGAAAAAGAAAATTCTAATTTATTTCGATAAAAATATTCTTTCGCAGAACCCAGAATCGGCTGAATATCAAGCTTTTCAAACCCACCAATTCTCAGCAAATTATTTTCCACTTCATTTTGTTTCCATTTCAATTGCGCCACATAATTCAGGTCTTGCCAACTACAACCACCGCAAACTCCGAAATGCTCACAAAGCGGTTGCACTCTGTCCGGCGAAGGTTTCACGATTTCCAATACCCTTCCCTCCAAATAGCTCGACTTCTTTTTGTACACCGACACATTCACCACATCGCCCGGCACTGCACCCTTGATCAGTACGGTTTTTCCGTCATTGGTTTTCCCGATGGACACACCTTTTGCGCCTGCGCGCAATGCTTCTATGCCTTCAAGTATGATTTCCTTTTTCCTCCTTCTGCCCATGCCGCAAAGATAGGATTTATGTGGTTTGAATTACAGCTTTCCACAAATGCTTACATTTGATTGATGAAAAAACAATTGTTGTCAAATACTTTGCTATTCGTTCCAAAATTCAGGTTTGACCAAAAATCCTGAATATGAAAAAACCTAAATTTCAAAAGAAATCCGAATTTAAAATCAAATAAGCCAACAGCGGAATCAAAGAGCAACTTTCTACCCAAAAAGAAAAATAAAAAAAGGATTTTTTCTGATGGGTATTGACAATCAGCACCGCCGCGAAAATCAATGCAACCCACCAACTGACAAGTGGCAACGAAGGTCCACGTCGATCGATATAAAAAAACAAACCACTCAAAATCAATAACAAAAGAGCCATTCTTTTGGAATTCCTGAATCCGATGAGCATGGGAACAGTTTTGAGTTCCGGAGAATCCGCCGGTTCATCACGGATGTCAAAAGGAATGGTGATGCCGACCACAAAAAAGAATACCGAAAGAAAAAGCAGTTTGTACTGCACCAATTCATGGTGAACGACCAACAACAAACCGATAGAACTTCCCGCCCAAATGAACCCAATCAGAAACAATTTGATAAACGGAATAAATCGTAATCCCAATCCGGAAAACGGCAAAACATAACAAAAACTGATAAAACCCAACACGCCGAGATACATAAATGTTTTGACATCGAACCCGCGGATAACCAGACAGATAATCGTCATCAAAGCACCGATATAGGTCAGGATTACTTTGTTTTTTTTCAATGATTCCGGTTGAAAAAAATCTTTGACAGAACCGATTCGTGTGAAATTATAAACCGCAAGGGTGCCGAAAAAAACAATTCCAAGTACCGATGGCAAAACCTCGAAAAAACTCAGTTGAAAAAACAGCAGCAACCCCGTGAAACAAGTGGCCACCCAGATGTTGTTTTGAACAATATACTTGTCAACAAAGGTTTTCATTGAAACAAATTTAGGGGATTTGAACAAAATGAGGAACGAAATTTTATCCGTATTGCAGAATCCGGATTGTATTTATTTTTAATAATTTCGCACGCAAATGACCGTTGAACCACGAAATAAAATCATTTATCTCCCCAAGGAATTACTCCAGAAAATTTCTCCGCCCGAAAAATTCACATATCCTTTTTGGTATGAACCCCATCCCTTGACAAAATGGGCTGCCACGGATTTACAAGGATTTTTACTCCAAAAATTAGGGGATGAAAAAGCCTTCTCGGGAAAAATGTTTGGCGTATTGGTTGTCAAGGATAAGCATAATAGAATCGGCTATTTATCCGCATTTTCGGGGAAATTGGAAAACAGCAATGCGCATGCAAGATTCGTCCCGCCGATATTTGATAGGTTGACCGATGGTGGATTTTTCCGCAAAGGAGAGGAGGAATTGAATCAACTCAATCATCAAATTGAGAAATTAGAAAACGCATTGGCGTACAAGGATTTAAAACTCACTTTAAAGCAGTTGAATTTTGAAGCCCGGGAAGAAATTTCAAGTTTCGGAAATGAAATGAAACGCCGGAAAGCTGAAAGAAAAAAAATCCGGGAATCGAAAAAAAACAAGCTGAGTGAGGTGGCTTACCGGGAATTGGAAAAGGCATTGGCGCAACAAAGCAACTTCGATCAATTCAGACAAAAGATGCTCAAAAACAGCTGGAAATCAGAATTGGACAAATTGGAAATTCGTTGCAATGAATTTGAATCGGAAATTGAGCTATTAAAATTGGAACGCAGACAAAAATCTTTTGCTTTACAAAATCGTTTGTTTGAGCAATATACTTTTCTGAATCATTTGGGTGAAACCAAAAGTCTTAGTGCGATTTTCGGGGATACCATCTATGAAAAACCACCTTCGGGTGCCGGAGAATGTGCGGGGCCGAAGCTTTTGCAATTTGCATTTTTACATGATTTGAAACCCTTGTGTTTCGGAGAATTCTGGTGGGGAAAATCTCCGCAATCCGAGATTCGGAAGCACAAGAAATTTTATCCGTCCTGTGCCGGAAAATGTCGCCCCATATTGAAACACATGCTGCAGGGCATCGAATTGGAAGAAAATCCCATCTTGAAAGATATGAAAGCGGAGAAACAATTGAAAATCATTTATGAAGATGATGCGTTGCTCGTTGTGGACAAACCTTTCAATCTGCTTTCCATTCCCGGCATTGAAGTTCAGGATTCGGTTTATACCCGTTTGCAGGAAAAACTAAAGGACATTGAACCGTTGATTGTACACAGACTGGATATGGCTACTTCCGGATTGATGGTGGTGGCGAAAACAAAAGAAGCCCACAAAAAAATTCAACATCAGTTTATTTCCCGAAAAATCAAAAAACGCTATCTCGCATTGTTAGACGGGGAAATAGAAAAGAACGAGGGTGAAATTCGCCTGCCGCTTTGCCCGGATTTCCTCAATCGGCCGCAACAAAAGGTTTCATTTGAACATGGAAAAAAAGCGATTACCCATTGGAAAGTGATTCAAAAAATGAACAACAAAACATTGGTGAATTTTTACCCAGTAACCGGCCGAACCCATCAGTTGCGCGTACATGCTGCACATCCCGACGGCCTGAATTCACCGATTATCGGCGACGACCTCTACGGCGATAAATCTGAAAGACTGTGTCTTCACGCTGATTTACTGGAATTTCATCATCCGAAAACTTCGGAATGGATGCGTTTTGAATTGACTTACATTCCTTTTGAAATTATAAAAATGAAATGAAAAATTCAGCGATTATCTTTTCGACTTCTTGTTTTTACAACCGGGTGGTTTTCGCTATTTTTGAATGATTTAAAATTAAACTCAAAAAGGAAATTCATGCCGAAGCGCAGGGTCATAACATCGGTCATCAACAATTATCAGAACGACCAACGGGTTCAGAAAGTCGTGCATTCACTGCTGAAATTTGGTTTTGAAGTGGAAGTAATCGCAACAGATTTACGGGGAAATCCGGAATTGAATTTCCCATATCCCATTCATGTACTTCCGCTTACATCCCAAAGGGGAATGCAGATGTATTCTGAATTCAACAGGCGGCTGTTCGGAAAATTGCTGAAAATGACAAAAAAAGAGGATATCCTGCTTGCCAATGACGTGGATTCCCTGATACCGAATTACTGGATTAGCAAAATCAAAAAATGCCCGTTAGTACTTGACTGCCATGAAATTTATTCCGAAATGCCATCCCTGACCGGCAGAAAATTTAAAAAGAAAATCTGGCAAAAGATTGAGGCACAATTAATTCCAAAAACAAGACATTTTTACACTGTTAGTCAGGGATGCGCAGACTGGTTTGAGGATGCTTACGGCAACCGACCGGAAGTCATCAGAAATGTGCCGCGCCTTGAAGACGTTGTAGATGACACCCTCAGATTAGCCTTGCCCGAACATGGGAAAGAGGAAAAAATTCTGCTTTATCAGGGGGGAATCAATGTCAGTCGTGGCATTGACAAAATGATTCAATCCATGCCCTTGATGGACAATGCGCAATTGTGGATTATCGGCGACGGTCCGAAAAAAAGGGAATACGAACAATTGGTTTCGGAATTGAACATCGGAGAAAAAGTAAGATTTCTCGGAAGCATTCCGCCTTCACAACTGAAGCTGATTACGCCCAAAGCGGATCTCGGCCTGAGTTTAGAGGAAGATGGCGGCATCAGCTACCGCTTTTCGCTGCCCAATAAAGTTTTTGACTATATGCATGCCGGAATTCCGGTACTCGGCACCAATCTGCCGGAAATCAAAAACACCATTGAGACTTATAAAATCGGAAGAATTATCAACAATCATCAGCCCGAACATCTCGCCGATATAATGAAATTGATGTTGGCTGAAGGGAAAGCACCTTATGCAGAAAATTTGAAAATTGCAACTTCGGTTTTCAATTGGGAAAATGAAGAAATTAAGCTGAAAAAGATTTTTGAAGCTGTCCGTTAATGTGTTAGGATTATTGAACGACGGTTTTTAGCGGAATGGAATCTGGCAAGGAATTAAACAAACGGTTTTATGGTATTAATTATCATACAATATTCTTTGCTTCATTTATCCCAAAGGCAGTGATTCTAATTCAGCTTCCACTACTTTGCCGTCTTCGCATCTAAGTGTTCTGGCCGGGAATTTACGGATGATGTTGTAATCATGAGTCGCCATCAGCACCGCCATATTCTGGTCTTCAGACAACCGCAGGATCAAATTCATAATTTCCGCAGAAGTCTCGGGATCGAGATTTCCCGTTGGCTCATCGGCAAGTATCAGTTTGGGATTATTTAGCAATGCGCGTGCGATGGAAATCCTTTGTTGCTCCCCGCCGGAAAGCCGGAAAGGCATCATTTTTTTCTTGGAAATCATCCCCACGCTTTCTAAAACTTCATCGATTCGGTCTTTGATTAGATTCTTGTTGTTCCAACCCGTGGCATGCAACACAAAGGAAAGGTTTTTCTCAACATTGCGGTCGAGCAACAACTGGAAATCCTGAAAAACTATTCCCAAATGCCTTCTGAGTTTAGGGATTTGAGAAGTCCGCATTCCGTTGAGTTCCATACCGGTTACATGTCCATAGCCTTCATTGAGCGGCAACGCGCCATACAATACTTTCAACAAGCTGCTTTTCCCACTTCCGGTTTTCCCAATCAGATAGGAGAATTCCCCTTCTTTCAATTCCACATCCACATTGCTCAACACCAAATAATTGCGCTGATAAATAAAAGCCCTTTCTAATTTTACCACATTTTCCGACATCGCTGATTTTATTTTGGAGAAAACAAAGATATAAAAAAGCCCGAAAGAAACTTCCGGGCTATGGTCTTTTTAATATAATATTAGCGTTTATCGTTTAGCTCTGACTTCGCTAACCGTCAATTGCTTTCTGCCCTTTCTTCTGCGAGCAGCCAAGACTTTACGTCCGTCTTTGGTTGCCATTCTTTCACGGAAACCGTGTTTGTTTCTTCTTTTTCTTTCGCTGGGTTGAAATGTTCTTTTCATCGCTCTCTGTATTTTCTTCTTCGCAAATCGAGTGCAAATATAAATCTATTTTTTGATTTGAAAAGCTTGTTTGACATTTTTTATTGGGGAAATTAAATTTTGATGATTTTCGGTAAAATTTTCATCATTTTCCAAAAATCCCACAACCCAGTGTAAAGCAAATGGGATGAAGGAGATTACCCGAAGCAAAAGACTGAAAAAAGCTGCCTTTTCAGACAGCCTTTTCCTTGAACTACCAAGTAATCAATCCACTTTAAAACTCACTTTCAGTGTAACTCTGTAGGAGAGTTTACCGCCATCTTTCACTTGTACACTTTGATCTTTCACCCATGCTGATTTGATACCTTTCAGGGTTTCGCCGGCTTTTTCTAAACCTTTGGCTGTTGCATCTTCCCAACTTGTGTCGGAACTCGACATGATTTCAATAACTTTTAATACTGACATTTTTTGAATTTTAAGGGTTAATAAATAATTTCACTTCTTCAAATCTACAAAAATCCAAAGAATCTCAAAATAGAATTTGAATCAAATCATTGACTTTTGAAATTGTTTTCACTTCAATTTCATGTTGTTCCATCTTTGTTTTGTTGTATTTGGAAATAAAAATCACATCATAGCCTAATTTTTCCGCTTCCATAATCCGCTGTTCAATCCGGTTGACCGCACGAATTTCACCACTGAGTCCTACTTCTCCGGCAAAACAGCAATTATCCGGCAGTGCCGTATCGAGATTGGACGACAGTATGGCGCAGATTACAGCCAGATCAATCGCCGGGTCATCCACTCGAATACCGCCTGTGATATTCAGAAAAACATCTTTGGCTCCCAACTGGAATCCCGCTCTTTTTTCCAAAACCGCCAGCAGCATATTGAGCCGCTTGATATCATAACCGGTAGCTGAACGCTGGGGCGTCCCGTAAACAGCTGAACTGACCAAAGCCTGAATTTCAATCAACATCGGTCGGATTCCCTCTAACGTCGCTGCAATGGCGTTGCCACTCAGGGGTTCATCTTTTTTAGAAATCAGTACTTCGGAAGGATTTTTCACTTCCCTAAGACCACTGCCCTGCATTTCATAAATCCCGAGTTCGGATGTGGAGCCAAAACGATTTTTATTGGCACGCAACAATCGGTAAATATGATTGCGGTCTCCTTCAAACTGCAATACGACATCGACCATGTGTTCCAAAATTTTCGGACCGGCTATGACGCCTTCTTTGGTGATATGGCCAATCAGAATTAGCGGCACATTGGTTTCCTTGGCGTAACGAATCAGTTCCGCTGTGCATTCCCGGATTTGGGAAATGCTACCAGGAGAAGATTCAATATATTGGGTGTGAAGCGTTTGCACGGAATCCACAATAACCAATTGCGGACTGATTTCCTTGATATGATGAAATACCTTCTGGGTGTTGGTTTCGGTCAACACAAAACAACTATCAGACTGAATACCTATTCGCTCAGCGCGCATTTTGATTTGAGATGCACTTTCTTCCCCGGAGATATACAGCGTTTTGATGCCTTGCAGATGAAGGGCTACCTGCAACATCAGTGTAGATTTCCCAACGCCGGGTTCGCCGCCGAGCAGGATGACTGAACCTGAAACAATCCCACCGCCCAGTACGCGGTTCAATTCCTCATTTCGGGCGTCAATACGTGTTTCTCCAGACTTGGAAACTTCCAGAATATTTTGAATAAATGATGCATTCCGTCCGGATTTGGATTCCTCTTTCCAGGGCTTCATGTCTCCGCCGACATCTATAACTTCCTGCACAATGGTGTTCCATTCGCCGCAACTTTTGCATTGTCCCATCCATTGCGTGAACTGGTTGCCGCAGTTTTGACAGAAAAATGCTGTTTTGGATTTGGCCATGAATTTAAAATCTTTTCAAATTTAAGATTTTTTTCCGCTAATCTTACCTATGAAATAGATGGACAACAAACCGAATGCAATCATCGTAATGATTTGTGCGAAATAAAGCATCAACCCGAAATAATTGCCGACAGTTTTCCCGGCTTCCGCTTCTTGTCCGTTGGAAATATAAATCGCTGCAAAGGCAAGACTGACAACATAAGGATAAGCCAATCCACCGACTGCAGGCAAAATCATCCCAAAAGCACTGGCTACAATGAGAAAAAATCCGTCGCCCAGCCCCAATACCGAAGTTTCGGGGAAAGCGAAGATCACTAAATAAGTCATCAGAAAATAACAAAACCAGATACCGAGAGAATAAAGGATAAATTTGAATTTCTCACGGAGATGGAGAATGGATTTCACGCCCTCCCAAATTCCACGCAGGAATTGTTCTATTTTCCGGTAAACCCTCAACACCCGAAGATATTTTCGGATGAAAAAAAACAATATTCCGAACAAGGCGGCGACACTGACTAAAATTCCGATTTTACCCATGAACCCTGAATCGGAAAAAGAGAGGAAGGAAAATAATGCTTCCGCTTTGAATATCAACGCCAGCAAAAAAAACAATCCTAAGAAAAGCAAATCAATCACTCTTTCCAAAATAATCATTCCCAGAGATTTATCGATCGGAACTTTTTCCATTTTATATAAGGAAGTTGCCCTTGCGATTTCTCCGCTTCTCGGAATGGTCAGATTCAGAAAATAGGAAAATGAAATGGCCCAAAATCCACTTTTGGCGGAAATTTTATAGCCCATGGGTTCGAGCAGCAGTTTCCAGCGTATGGCTCGCAACCAATAGGAATAAACACTCAAAATCATGGAAAAAAGAAACCATTTGTAATCAGCCTGAGCGGCAGCGGCTTTCAGCACCGGGAAATCAGTCTGCCTGAGCGTCAAGCCGATGAAAAGCACAGCCAATGCAACCGCAACTACTGTGAATATAATTTGTCCGATGCCGGATTTCATATTTAATCCAATCGATTGGTTTTCTCGTTGGGAAAGATAATACGCGGTTTGATGCTTTTGGCTTCATCAAAATCCACATAAGCATAGCCGATGATGATAATGATATCGCCGGTTTGCACTTTCCGCGCAGAAGGACCATTGAGCGTAATTTCACCACTGCCTCTTTGCCCGGGAATGGTATAGGTTTCAAGCCGCTCCCCGTTCTGGATATTCACTATCTGCACTTTTTCTCCTGCTATCATTCCCGCTGCATCCATCAGATCTTCGTCGATGGTAATGCTTCCTATGTAATTCAACTCGGCACCTGTGACTTTGACCCTGTGAATTTTTGATCGGACTACCTGTATCATCATAACGGCACAAATGTAATGAGTTTTTTAAAATACAAACCTTAGAATTTAATTCAAACGGATATTGTCAATCAGTCGAATTTCTCCGGCAAAAACTGCCAAAAACCCGCGTACGGCACGGGAAGGAGTTTTTCTGACGACCGGCAATAAAGTATTTTCATCGGCGATTTCAAAATATTCTAATTTCAATCCGGTCTGTTCAATACGATGTTGAACCCATTTTTTGGTTTCAGAAACGGAATGATTTTGATAATATTTTCTGGCTTCTTTCAGTATTTTATAAATTATAGGTGCTTCCTTGCGCATTTCTTTGGTCAGCCGAGCATTTCTGGAACTCATGGCCAGCCCATCGGATTCACGTTTGATGGGTACCGGAACGATTTGAATCGGTAATTTTAGGGAAGCGACCATTTGCTGAATGATGCGCAATTGTTGGAAATCTTTTTCTCCAAAATAAACCCGGTCGGGTTGGATTATTTCAAACAATTTTTTGACAATGGTGCCTACACCGTCAAAGTGTCCGGGACGGAATTTGCCTTCCATCTGGTTTTCGATACCGTTAAAATCAAAATGTTCGGACTGTTGTCCGTTGGGATAAAGCGATTTTTCATCCGGAATAAAAACGGCGTCCACAGCTGCTTTTTTCAGCAGTTCGATGTCTGCTTCTTCCGTTCTCGGATATTTTTTCAAATCGTCAGGATTATTGAACTGCGTGGGATTGACAAAGATGCTCACAATCGTCATATCATTCTCTTTTTCAGCCCGCTCCACCAAAGACATATGCCCATCATGGAGGGCACCCATCGTCGGTACGAAGCCGATAATTTTTCCTTTGGATTTGGCTTTTGCCACCCATTCTTCGGTTTCTTTTAATGCGTTGAGAACAATCATTAATTTATGTTAAAAATTATAAAACGGGACAAAAATAACGCAATGTATTCAAATCTCGCAGATTTTTCGTATCTTTGCATCCTAAATTAAGTAATTAATCATTAAGTTTTTATGGATGGAAATCGCATATTGTATGTGACGACGGAGATGGTTCCTTACTTTCCCGAAACCCCGATGTCGTTACAATCATTACAATTACCCAAGACGATGAATGAAAAGGGAGCAGATGTCAGGATTTTTATGCCCAGATTTGGGACTATCAACGAGCGGAGACACCAGTTGCACGAAGTTATCCGGTTGTCTGGAATGAATCTTATCGTGAATGACATGGATCAGCCGTTGATAATTAAAGTCGCATCAATTCCCGGAGAAAGAATACAGGTTTATTTCATTGACAATGAAGAATATTTCAAAAGAAAGTCAGTTTATGCCGACAAGGACGGCAACTTCTATGATGACAATGACGAACGTGCTATATTCTTTGCAAAAGGTGTACTCGAAACCGTTAAAAAATTAAACTGGAAACCTGATGTGGTACACATTTCCGGTTGGATGTCAGGCATGGTTCCGGCATATCTGAAGGAATATTACGCTGATGATTCATTCTTCAATGAAGCCAAAGTGATTGTTTCTATTTTTGACAATCCCTTTACCGGAGAATTAAACCCTGAAATTTCACAGAAACTTGCTTTTGACGGAATCAAAGGTGCTGGTGTTGAATATCTCAAATCCCCGGATTTTGAGGGCATGATTAAATCTACTTTGAAATATGCGGATGCCGCAGTCAAAGGAGAAGAATTCATTCCGGAGTCTATCAACCGTTTTTTACAAGACCAAAACATTCCGGTCATGGAATTCTGCCCGGAAAACCAAATCTGCGAAGCTTATCAGACCTTTTTTGCAGAAGAATTGATGAATGAAAGTATATAAAATCAATTGATGAAAAAAATCTTTAATCTGGCTGCTGCGATAATGATTTGCTCAGCCTGTTTCCTTGTTTTCTCATGTGAAGAAGATTTCACGGAAGTTGGAAACGGAATGCTTGACAGTGGAGCAACTGCCAATATTCAATATTTGAAAATACTTGCTTATAACACCAATAATGATTCTATCCGTTCCGATGGTAAGGTTTTGCAAACAGCCGTAGTTGGTGTCTATGACGAACCCGTTTTCGGTCGCACCAAAGCGAGATTCATCACACAAGCAAGATTGGCTTCCGGCTCAAGCGGTCCCGATTTCGGAGGAAACCCGGAAATGGATTCCGTAGTTCTGAGCATCCCTGTTTTTTTTAAAAACAATGATGATGATATCAAAATAGATACGACCTATCTGTATTTAGGCGAAGACGAATCTCCGTCTGATACGGCCACCGTCCTGATCAGAAGGACTTATAAACTGGATTCTATTTATGGAAATACCACCAACCCGATTACATTGCAGGTGCGGGAAGTTGCGAGATATTTGTATTCACAGGATTCGACTTATTATTCCAACAAAAATCTTGCACATTGTCAGAATTGTGAAAACATCAATGATATTCCGGTATTTCCGAATATTCTGGGTTCCCTTTCCGTCAAAGATACGGTAACGACCTACCAAAAGAAAAAATTGGATTCCGGCACAGAAGAAGTACCTCCGGTGGTGTTGCGGATAAATCTTGACAAGAACTATTTCAAACAGAAATTCATTGACAATCAAAATTCACCGGATTTGAGTGACAATGCTTCATTTATCCGAAATTTCTTCAGAGGAATTGAATTGAGTGTTCCTGAGAATCAAGGCTTTATAATGAACATCAATCCGAATTCTTCCAATTTCCTATTGACCATGTTTTACAGCTATGACAATCCGAATGAACAGGAAGATGACGATGAAGATTACAAACCACGCCTCAGCAGAACTTATCCCTTATTGTTCAACGGCTACTGGAGTTCTACACAGGGGTACAACGTTCAGGTCAATCAATATGAACACAGCAACCGAAGCGCGCAGTTTGTGAACGCATACACCAATCCGGATATGACCAACGGAGCTTCACGGCTTTATCTCGCTGGTCTGGATGGAACCAAAACCGTGATAGAATTCGACCAAACGGAATTGGAAGAATTGAAAGACAATGTACAAAACAATGGATTGGCTATCATTGGTGCGGAACTGATTCTGCATGTGGACGACAGCTATGGGCTGAAAAAACCACCTTTTGTTTTCGCTTGGAATAATTATGAGGTAGAAGGAAAAGTTAAAAATGAAAATTTCACAGATTTGTTCAATTTCTTTAATTTCTATCCGAACAATGTTCAGTTTAACCCCAAATACGATTATGAAAATAATCCGAATACCTATATTATCAGGATTACGGATTATTTCAAAAATCTCGTAGAAGGCAAAGAAGATTTTGAAAACACTAAAATCATCCTGAGTCTGGGGAATTTCATGTTGGCACCGGCAACTTATACCGATGTGGTCAGTGTGAAAAATCCATTCTTCAATGACCGTGCATACAATCCGCACAGGTTAGTATTACACGGCAATAATTCGGAGCAACCCGATAAAAGATTGCAATTAAAAATTTATTATACCAAAAAATAAAACTTATGTGCGGAATAGTAGGATATCTTGGATTTAGAGAAGCTTATCCCATCATTGTAAGCGGCTTGAAACGACTTGAATACAGAGGTTATGACAGTGCGGGAATTGTCGTGATGGACAACAATGAATTCGGATTAATAAAAACCAAAGGAAAAGTTTCAGATTTGGAAGAAAAGGCCAAAACATTGAACAATGGTTCAACCGTGGGCATCGGTCATACACGATGGGCGACGCATGGTGTACCCAATGATGTCAACTCTCACCCCCATTTGTCCAATGATAAAAACATTGTTTTGGTTCACAACGGAATCATTGAAAATTATGATTCTCTGAAAAAAGAACTGACCCAAAGGGGATTTGTATTTCACAGTGAAACCGACACGGAAGTACTCGTAAACTTGATTCAATATATCAAAGACAAAGAGAATTTCTCATTGCCAGAAGCGGTTAGATACGCTTTGAATGAAGTTGTCGGGGCTTATGCCATTGCGGTTATGGACAAAGAGAATCCCGATGAAATGGTAGTTGCCCGAATGGGAAGCCCATTGGTAGTAGGGATTGGAGAGAATGAATTTTTCATCGCATCAGATGCTTCCCCTTTCATTCAATTTACAAAAGATGCCTTCTATCTCGATGATGGAGAAATGGCGACCATTGCCCGCGGAGAAGATATTGATATTCGCAAAATTACGGATAATCTGAAAGTTACTCACGCAGTACATGAGCTGCAAATGAATCTCGAAGAAATTGAAAAAGGCGGTTACGACCACTTCATGTTGAAAGAAATTTACGAACAGCCAAAATCCATCAGAGATACACTGAGGGGGCGACTGTTAGTAGAAGAAGGCATCATCAAAATGGCCGGAATTTGGGATTATCAGGACAAATTCCTGAACGCCAAAAGAATCATCATCGTTGCCTGCGGAACTTCCTATCATGCCGGTTTGGTCGGCGAATACCTGATTGAAGACTTAGCACGCATTCCGGTAGAAGTCGAATACGCATCAGAATTCAGATACAGAAACCCGATTATCAACAAAAGAGATATCGTTATTGCGATTTCTCAATCAGGGGAAACCGCAGACACCTTGGCCGCATTGAAACTCGCCAAAGAAAAAGGCGCATTCATTTACGGAATCAACAACGTGGTGGGGTCTTCCATCGCAAGAATCACGGATGCAGGTTCCTTTACCCATGCCGGTCCTGAAATTGGAGTGGCATCAACCAAAGCCTTTACGGCGCAATTGACAATTCTGTCATTGATTGCCATCAAACTTGGTAAACACAACGGAAATTTGAGTAAAGAAAGATTCAATTCCCTGATTGCGGAACTAAATCATCTGCCGGAACTCGTGCAAACCACATTGGATACCACCGCAGAGAAAGTAATAGAAATCGCCGAAAAATATAAAAATGCCACCAACGCACTTTATTTAGGAAGAGGATATAATTTCCCGTCTGCTTTGGAAGGAGCTTTGAAACTGAAAGAGATTTCTTACATCCATGCGGAAGGATATCCGGCGGCAGAAATGAAACACGGTCCCATCGCACTGATTGATGAAAATATGCCGGTCGTTATCATCGCCACCCGAGACGGACATTACGAAAAAGTTGTCAGCAACGCCATGGAAATCAAAGCCCGAAAAGGACAAATCATCGCCGTGGTCAATGCCGGAGATGATGAACTGAAAAGAATCGCTGATCACACCATTGAGACGCCGTACAGTTCCGAAGAATTTAGCCCGATTCTTGCCGTCATTCCTTTGCAGTTGCTTTCTTATTATGTAGCTGTAAAATTAGGAAGAAACGTGGATCAGCCGAGGAATCTGGCCAAATCCGTAACCGTGGAATAAATATTTTCCCGAATAATTTGAAATTGAAAATTAATTCGAATCCTCTTCTTCCGAAGGGGATTCTTCATTTTGGACAATCGGTTCGGGCTTGATGACCACCCAAGTTTCCTCTGCATCCCAAAGCGCACGAACATTCACAGAAGCTGGATAGATATAAGCTTTTTCAGGCTGCTTTCTGCTGAAAAAATCACCCGGTTCCCAAAATCCATTTTCGTTTTCATCCACCAAAATCCGGAAATAATAATTTCCGGGAAGCAGATTGTCGTATTGAAACACAGAAGCCTTGGAATATTGGGTATCAAGAATTTCTTCCTTTTCATTCATCAGCTGAATCCAGAAAAGTTGTTCGGGTTGATTTTGCAAAATCAGCTTCAAATTTCCGAGTTCATTCCGGGTTTTAATTTTGAAATTATACCTCAGGGTATCATTGGTTTTGCCGAAAAAATCCGTCACTGCTTCCGGCAGAAATTCCATTTTATATGCTCCGCCCAAATCAATCGGAAAATCAACGGTAAATGCATTTTCGTTTTTCGGATCCAAAATCATTCTGACCGGCAATTGCACGCTGTCTTTCTCCACATAAACCAAAGCAGAATCCAAAGAAGCAATCGGATAATTGGCTGTGAATTTCACTTTTCTTGTCGGCGAAAATTCTAATTTATTTTTAGGGTCAAGCACCAAATTGTGTTTGACAGAATTGCTATAAACCACTGAAAGCGTATCCATTCTGTCAAGATTTTTAACCAAAAAACCAAACCTTTTAGATGATTCTGCTATGGAGTCAATACCGGGATTGAACCAAAAATTGAGGGAATCACTTTTGAATTCATAAGAAGTTTTCATTGTTGAAAATTCAAAATCCAAGGGTTCAATTTCAACGGATTCAGGCTGTCCTTGAAATTTGAAATGAAGGTGTCCGTATCCTTTTTGTTCGGCTTTCAAGGCTTTGTAATCCGGTGGTTGATTGAATAAAACCAAGTCTTGTGTCAGGTTTTCATGCAATTCAACCGGCTCCGAAGAAAATCCAAATTTCTCTTGCCCGAAGTCAAACTGAAGATTGGCGACTTTGTCCTCAAATGCTATCAGCTGATACTTTCCTTCATGCAGATAATTCAGTTTGAAACTTCCATCCTTTTCCAATTTGGCGATATAAAAAGGTTTTTGATTCAGGATCAAACTGTCCTTGTAATTTTCATCGATTTTATACAAAGCAGCCACTATGTTTTCCGGTTGCTTCCTCAGTTCCGGCACGGATGCTTTTCCTGTAAGCTTCAGGGAATCAATATATTCTCCTGTCGAAAAAACATATTGAAAATAAGGCAATTTATTGCCTTCATTGTTATCCTGAATTGCATTTCCGAAATTGATATTGTAAGTCGTATTTGGTTGCAAAGACTCATTGAGCTTGATGCTGATGGATTTGGCAGGCGACCCGACCGGCAAAAAATTGGGAGCAATTTCCATCGGTGGAGATATCAAAATATTTTGATTGTAATCTTTCAAAATCAGATATTCATCGAAGTTGATTTTTATTTCTTTCAAATCAACCGGCACAAACAGCGACATGGTGTCGGGAATCGCATTGAGATACTTTGGCGGTTCGGTATCTTTGGGACCGCCTGATGGAGTTCCCATCCTGGCACAAGACGTAATCAACAGAATCCCGATGATAAATAAACTGAAGCGCATAATCCAAATTCGGTCGCAAGTTAAACAAATTTTAAAAGGAAATTTTTATGGAAATCATTCTTAAACCAAAAAATCAAGGCAACCAATGCGGATGAATCTCATGTTTGAGATGGGAAGTTTCAATATTAAAATTGGTATTTTTGGCCATTCATATTTTTCTAAAAATGGCGTTGCAACTTTATAATCCTTTTGAAAATCTGCATTTTGAAGATGACACCTGTTTTTTGTCGGGTGAAGACTTAAGCCATTCAAATCAAAAGATTACCGTGTTTCCGGAATGGCTGCTCGATCGCTTTGATTACCGTCAACGAAAATTTGAAATGATGGATCAGGTCAATTCCACGACTTACGGTGAATTGAAAATCCCTTGTTCCCCAAGGGTTCAACAGGCTTTTGACGCGCTTGATGAAGAGGTGAAATCCGCATTTGACAAAGGGTATGATGGGATGATTGCACTCGATGAACAACGCTTGTTTTTGTGGATGGGAAGAATGGTTTATGGGGTGCTTTATAATGAAATATTGTTAGAAAAAAAGACCGCCGAAAAACAAGAAAAAGAATTCGGGCTTTCAGAAACCCTGACCAAAAGGTATGCAATTTTTCATCTGATGCTTCAATCCTTGATTTCGCCCGTCAATTTCAGTGAAGGGCTGAAACCTTGGAGCATTTCCATTGTCCGACTGAAATATTCTCAGGAGGTTTTCAACCATCGCGATGATGCCGTCAACCTGATTTTTTCGCTGGGAATCAACGGTTTCGGAATGATTGGCTGCCTTCAAGACAACGGCATACTGAAGAAAGAATATCAGGAGATTTTGAACAAAACCAAAGGAAAAACCCTTCATCCTATTCAATTTGAGGAAATCTGTGCAAAATTTTTATATTCCAATTATTTATTGAATTATACCCGAAATTACAGCATCTCCGGCGACGGAAAAAGCATCGCAATTGAAGCCTTGCCCATCGTACCCGAAAACGGAAAACCGATATTCAAACCCTGGAAAAACAAAATGTTCAGTCAGGTTTTACAGGATTACTGGTCGCCCTGGGGCTTTACCGATAAAGAAGTAGTAGATGTGCAGGGCATTCCGGTTACTTTTTTGGAAAATGCTTATACCTATGAATTAATAGACCCGGATTCCATCCGGCTGCCGTTTTAAAATTTGAATATATCAAGATTAAAAAAAACCGTCCTGCTGCTTCATTCAGAACGGTTTCTTTTTCTAATAATCTCTTTATTTATTTCTTAATCAATTTTTTAACTATCGTTTGTTTTGCTCCTTTTATTTGCAGCAAATAGGTACCTGAGGGATAATTTTCAAGCGAAATCTGATTTTCTTTTTGACTATTATTCAACTTGAATTCTCTCAGCAGTTTTCCGCTTGTATCAAGAATTTTCACCGATTCAATGTGCTGTTGGTCGGGATTGTGGATAACTGTTTTGCCATCGGTTGGATTGGGATAAACCGAAATTAAATTTTCAAAATCCATATCTGCAACGCTCATGGTTTCATCAACTTTTAGCGTGAAACTACAGTTCACGGTATTGCCGGAAGCGTCAGCCGCAGTGAATGATATCGTATGTGTCCCCAATGGAAGTGCTGTTCCGGCTTCCGGTGACTGTGTCAATTCACCAAGCAGGCAATTGTCCGAAGCTGACACTACGCCATCTGTCCAATAATCCGGCAAAATATAGCTTTCACCGATTCCCACTAAAACCGTTGTATTTTCAGGGCAAATGATTTCCGGTGAAATATTGTCAGTAAGCACGACATCAAAGGAGCAAATGGTAGTATTACCTGCACCGTCCACAATTTCAAAAACATTGGTCGTCGTACCTGAAGGGAATTCACTGCCCGAAGGCAACCCTTCAATTTGTGTGGTTACGGGACCTTCGTCCAAGATTCCTTCCACTACTACATTGTCTAACCAAACGCCATTACCAAATCCTCCGTAATCTGTCCCCATTCTCCATCTAAATCGGATGTTTTCGCCACTCAAGTCTGGATTCAGCAAGACTTCAACAGTTACAAAACCGTTGGTATTCCCAAACCAGGCGTTTCTTCCACCCAATGGATTGCTCCAGCCGGTGCTGATAGGGCCGTTGTAAGGAAGGCTCATGGAAACTGCACCACCGTTCATGATGTCATTCCAATTGTCGATTTCATATTCAGTGGTGTATTCAAGTACCACGCCGTCGTAAGTCATCTCCGTGCTGAGATAGATATCAAATTTCAGTTTTGGATTATTACTGCCGATGGTATATTCCGGTGAGATAATATCCGAAAGACTCGGTGAAGTAGGTTCTCCTGCATAAGCGGAATTTGGTGCAGATGAATTCACATTGCTAACGGTAATCCAGTTGTTGGCAGCTCCCGATTGCGTAATGGTAGTCCAACCTGCCGGCAAATTCGGAAGCGCGACATTGTCAAAGTTTTGTATTCCTGCCGGTATGCATCCTGAAGTTCCGGTTGGCGTATCAAAACTGATGACTGCGGTACATTCCCCTTCAGGAAGTGTCATGGCAACATCAGCCGGACAACCGCTCACCACCAATCCGGGCGTAACTTCAATCTGGTCACTTGAAGAAGAACCCGGTGCGCAGGCTGTTTCTTCCACTGTATATGTAATGGTGTGTATGCCAATTCCAGCGGCAACCGAATCAAAATCATAAGTCATCCCGTTTCCGTTGTCCGTCACCCCTGGGCCGCTGTAAACACCGCCAAAGGGCATTCCTCCCGACAAGCCGGTCATCACGCCAATTTCTGTACAAACCTCTCCGAAACCTGTGAATTCAGCCAAACCACTGGGCGAATCAAAGGCTTCCTGTCCGTCGTATTGATTGTTAGATGATCCCTGTGTCGCACTGTAGCCCAAACCTCTTCTGGCAAAAACATCCCATATCAAACAAGTATTTTCGCCATTGAATAAAAGTTGGTCAGCCATCAAGATGGCATCTCTGCCATCGACAAATCCGGGACTGCAAGGTTGTAAACGCAATCCTTCCACCACAAGGGCGAGTGCAATATTATTTCCACCTGTTCCATTGTAAATATCTGGGTCAAAGCCATATTCATCAATCAATTTCCAAGTCAGATCCCAAAGCATGGCAGCCCACACACTGCCGACACCATGCGGCGGGTATTCAGTTTTGATGCTGTCATAAGTATGCGGGTTGATACTCATGTCGGTGGAATACGGATATGTTCTGATTCCGCCACCATTCGGCCCATATCCAAAAAGATAGTTCGCAATTCCTCTCGGCATTTCTCCCGTATCACCTTCTTTTATAGTAAGCATCAATCCAAACCAGTCACTCCAGCCTTCGCCCATCTGCTCACTATTCCAAAGACAATCCGAATTAGAGGGTCCGCCGGTCATCCGAATGGAAATTCCGTGTCCGTATTCGTGGGCAATAACAACATTATCATAATCCCCATCTTTATTTCCGCAAATATACATTTGCATAATCGGATTTTGTCCATCCGGCGGGGTAGCGAAATTCGCATTACAAGTTCCGCTGTTATCCTGTGCTTCGGCCAAGACATAATCATTGCCTAAACCGCCATTTCCGTAATTATTCTGTTGGAAATTCCCGCTTACTTCATCAAATCCGTATTCATAAAAAACATCGTGAATGATGTTGTTCATGTAAAACAAATTGGTAACAGCAGCGGCTTCATATTGATTTTGATTCGTATAATTCTGGTCAAATGGAAAATCAAAAATCAAATCATCTCCACCATCCGGTTGAAATCCATAATTGTTGCCGTCCTCATAAGCATTAACGTTATTTCCTCTCGTTACGGTATATTCCGCACCATTTACACCATTGGTGTCATGCCACCCAAAAGGGGAAGCGTTCAGGTTGACAATATCGTCCGCATAAACCAGCTCTCTGTCACCGTAGTAGGGACTTTCAACCGGAATAGGAAATACATTGTAAGCCCCCGGAAGCACAAGCGTTCCCGTATTGGAACTTGCTGATTTCAGTTGAAATTCATTTTGATGGGAATGTCCGTTTGTCTGCTGAGTTTCAGTTGGCGTAAATTCAAATTCATTGGCATGCATCCAATTTACTTTGTGAAGGATTTCTCCGGTATGGGCATCTGCATATACATTATAATATTCTGTCTGATTCAATGCTCTGATAGAAAGCACCCAAACCAATGCCAGATTTCCGTCTTCTTTCAAATAATATTTCAATTCAGCGGGAATATTTTCCAATGAAATTCCCCCGGTAGTCATTAATGTTTTTTGATTAACTGTAAACATTTGTTCGACAAGCTGCAAATTCACCGGTGTACCGTAGCCCATTTGTTCGGCAACGGCTTCCACAACTTGTATCGCAGTCAGTTGTGGCTGAACAGTAGTACCGTGTCCACGCTTCGTCAAACTGTTTAAAAACCGATTGTGAACCGAAAGAGTTTTGCCTGCGGCATCTATATGTATGGCTGATTCTGTGCCACTGATTTCCAATCCGTTGAAGGATTGTCTTAGAAAAATATGCTGCGCACCTGTTTTTCGACCGGTATAATAATCAGTGATTTCATACAGAAGATCATCTCCTGTTAATAGCTGTTTTTCAGCTGTTTGCTGCAAAATACGTTTTACAAGTCCGTCATCCGGACGGTAGGCTGTCTGCCCGAAAAGCACAGGGCAAATAAACAGCAATACCAAAAAATTAAGTGTGAATAATTGTTTAGACATGTGTGTTGTTTTAAAAAGTTGGCTAAAAGTAATGATTTTCAATATATGAAATCAAATTAATCCATAAACATGGTTAAAGGACTGAATTTTTTTATAAAATTAAGCGTTGCTTAAGACTTTCCGGTATGCCGTCATCAGATCATTCGCAATATTCTCCTCATTGAAGCGCTGTACAAATTCAAAGGATTGTTCAGTCTGTTCTATTCTTTTCGCAGGATTTTCCCAGAGATTCAATATTTTGGAACGAATATCAGCAACATCCATCGGATTGACGTAAGTACTGTACGGACCTCCTGCTTCCGGCAGTGAACTCAAGTTGCTGGTTATAACCGGAGTTTTGCTGAAAAGTGCTTCTATCACAGGGATTCCAAAGCCTTCATACAAACTCGGATAAATAAATATTTTGGCAAGTCTATAGATTTTTGCCAATTCAGACATATCGACATCTTTCAGGAAATAAACGCGATTTTCCATTCCTTTTTCCCGGATGTAATCATAAACTTTGTGTGCATATTTCTTCTCTCCACCCACCACGACTAACGGAATAAACTCATTTTCAATCGCCTGCACAACAGAAAGCAGATTCTTCCTTTCCTGAATCGTCCCCACACTCAATAAAAACTCATCGGGTAGATTAAATTTTTTTTGGGTATTTTCTAAATCTTCCGGTAGGAACTCCTCTTTAAAGCTATGATGACAGGTCTGATAAATTACTTTGATTTTTGATTCTGGAATTCCAAAATACTGGATAACATCCTTTTTGGTCTGTTCGCTGATTGCGATGACCAAATCAGCTTTTTCGGCCGCTTTTTTATATTTCCAAGTATAGGTTTTTACGTCCAAAGAAAAATAAAACTCGGGATATTTCAAAAAAATCAGGTCATGTATGGTTACGATTTTCTTAATGGATTTTGGTCCCCAGATCAAAGGCAGTTCCCCGGAAAGTCCGTGAAAAATAGCGCAATTTTCACGCTGGGCATCCAACCCCATTCCCATTTGGCGTGACAGGGGAATCAGACTTAGTTTCTTGGATTTGACATTGGCTCTGTCCAAAAGTTCCTTGCCGCGATCTGTCGGCTGATGTGCAAAAATCAAGTATTCATTCTCCGGAAAGTAATCCGATAAAATCCTCACCAAATCCCTGGAATAATTGCCCAATCCTGAGGCATTGTGAAAGAAACGGCTGCCGTCGTATCCGATTTTCATCGATTCTTTGGGGTTAGAAAATTAATTAAAGTCTCAAATTTATAATTTATTTCCACAAAAAGGCTTAAAAATTCATCAAATCTTTTTCAAACATTTTCTCGTTTTAGGTTTTGTAAATCCCGTCAGCCGGGATTTAAGTTACTGGCATCAATGCGATAAAAACAGCACATCAAATTTGCGTTTTTTTATTTTTCATGAATGATGTAATCTTCCTTAAAATCAAAAAACATTAGTTCCCAAATGATTCTGAACCAAACAATTATACATGGAACTGCCTTCAATGCATAAGCAATGATATAATTCACTTTGAAACTTCTTGGGAACAAATCAGAAGTGCTGAAACAAGTGAAAACAATTACAAAAACCAGTAAAAAATTCACAAAAAGTGTTTTTTCTTTTTGGATAACATACCAAATCATCACGCCGGCAACAGCGATTATATACGTCGGAGATTCAGAACCGGAACTGAACAAAACGGTGAACAGCAAGGTAGAAGCGAGAATCAACAGCTGAAAAGCACGGTTTTGATACCACTTGATTCGGAGATAAGGCAACCCAAATATCGGCAAACCAAATGCAAGAAAAGTCAGGTTGGAAATTTCATGATGTCCGGTTATCCGACGCACAAAACCCATCAGGGAAATATCCTGGCGACCCTCATCGCCAAATTGATTTTTATTGTTTTTGAATTGCAATGCTTCAATCCAATCCGAATAAGATTGCAACACAAACTGAGGAGATGTGAAAATCATCGGCAGTAAAAAGCATACCACGGCACCGACGAGTAGCGAAAGGATGAACTTCTTTTTGTTTTTCACAAAAAAGAAAGCACTCAACCCAACAATCCCATAGATTTTCACAAAGAATCCAATCAGGATAGCGGCTGCGGATTTGATTTCTTTTTGCCGATAAATATAACATGCAGAAAGTATTATCAACCCGGTCAAAGCGATGTTGAACTGTGAATAAGCCAACGCCGTAATCAGTTCCTGCAAACAAAGCCATGCGAAAATCGCACGTTGTTGAGCAGAAAACGGAAGTTTCTCAATGGCATAAATCAGTACAAATACATTTGCAATATTCCACAATACGATGCCCATCCAATCGGGCATTACAGCAAATGGCGCAATCAGCACACTGAAGAAAATACCATAATGATTGTTGTCAAAATACAGTTCAGGATATTTTGCATAAAGGTTATTTTCGGCGATTGTATTGAAATATACGTTCTTGAAAATCAAATAATTATTGATGTGACCGCCGGATAAATATTTGAATACCGAAGAAGCCGCTGCCGCAAAAATATAAATGAGATAGATATACCGCGGTTTGGAAATGAAACTGATGAATTTCTCCTTCATGGATTGCCGTTGATTAAGATGACCAAAAATAAGCAATTATTCCAATGAAAAAACCTTAAAAACAATGTTGATTTCTAATCATTTAACTTCAAAACAGCCAAAAACGCCGATTGCGGAACTTCTACTTTTCCGATTTGACGCATTTTCTTTTTCCCTGCTTTTTGTTTTTCCAATAATTTTCTTTTTCTGGAAATGTCCCCACCATAGCATTTTGCGGTTACATCCTTTCTCAATGCTTTGATGGTTTCTCTTGCGATGATTTTCGCACCAATTGCAGCTTGAATGGGAATATCGAATTGCTGTCTTGGAATTAATTCTTTGAGTTTTTCACAGATTTTTTTTCCGATACTGTATGCGTTGTCCCTGTGAATCAACGCAGAAAGCGCATCCACCGGATTGGCATTGATCAGAATATCCACTTTCACCAAATCCGAAGAGCGCATGTCCAAGGGTTGATAATCAAAGGAAGCATAGCCTTTGGAAATGGATTTCAAACGGTCATAAAAGTCAAATACCACTTCCGCCAAAGGCATTTCAAAAATCAATTCCACCCTGTGTTGTGTCAGATAAGTCTGGTTGATAAGAATTCCTCGTTTCTCAATACAGAGGTTCATGATTTGACCGATATAATCGGATTTAGTAATGATAGAAGCCTTGATATAAGGTTCTTCTACTCTATTTAATGAAGATGGATCGGGTAATTCTGATGGGTTGTTAACTAAAATTGCTTTATCAGGATTTTTTTCGGTAAATGCATAATAGGAAACGTTGGGCACTGTGGTAATCACATTCATATTGAATTCCCTGTCCAAACGCTCTTGCACGATTTCTAAATGCAACATTCCGAGGAAGCCACAACGGAATCCAAATCCCAAAGCAGCAGAGGATTCATGCTCAAATGTCAGGGAAGCATCGTTGAGTCTCAATTTCTCAATTGAAAATCTCAAATCCTCAAAATCCTCGGTATCCACCGGATAAATTCCGGCAAAAACCATGGGTTTTACTTCTTCAAAGCCGGCTATCGGACTTTCGGCTGGATTTTCTACGGAAGTGATGGTATCCCCTACTTTTACTTCGCTGGCATCTTTGATTCCCGACACGATATAGCCCACATCTCCGGTTTTGATGACCGGTTTTTCAAGATGCTGTAGTTTGAGGGTGCCGACCTCATCCGCACCGTATCTCTTTCCGGTAGCCATGAACTGGACTTTTTCTCCTTTTCGGATTTCACCGTTTACGACTTTGAAATAAGCTTCAATCCCGCGAAACGGATTGTAAACCGAATCGAAGATCAGGGCTTGTAAAGGTGCTTTGGGGTCGCCATTCGGGGCAGGGATTTTATCGATAATCGCAAACAGCAATTCTTCGACACCTTCTCCGGTTTTCCCGCTGACACGCAGCACATCTTCCGGGCTGCATCCGAGTAAATCTACGATGTCGTCGGTTACTTCCTCAGGATTGGCACTGGGCAAATCAATTTTATTGAGAACCGGAATGATTTCCAAATCATTTTCCAAGGCGAGGTATAGATTGGAAATCGTCTGTGCCTGAATGCTTTGCGCAGCATCTACAATCAGCAATGCGCCCTCACAAGCTGCAATGGAACGGGATACTTCATACGAAAAATCCACGTGTCCGGGGGTATCAATCAGATTCAGAATGTAATTCTGACCGTCTTTTTCATACTCCATTTGTATGGCGTGGGATTTAATGGTAATCCCGCGTTCGCGTTCCAAATCCATGCTGTCCAGCGTTTGTTCCTGAAGCTCACGGTCGGAAATGGTTTTGGTTAGCTGTAGCAGGCGATCGGCCAAGGTGCTTTTACCGTGGTCGATATGGGCGATGATACAGAAATTTCGTATGTTTTTCATTGACGGATTTAAGAAAGCAAAAATAAAATAAATTAATGGATTTGAAAACTGTCGCTGTCATTCAGGAAACCGAATTTTTTGCTGTGATTTTTCAATCTTTGAAGTATAAAACAAAGCATTTATTTCGTTTGTTATAAAGAAACATCATTTCATTTTTGGATTAGCAGTCCCGAAGGGATTGAATATTTATAATAAATGAATGGTCGTTGTGGGTGCGACCCCGTCGGGGTCGATTTTTTTTCAATTCATGTCTTTTTCTATAAACATTTGACCTCTTCGAGGTCACAAATAATCCTTCCTTTTGTTGTAAAAACTGTGGAACAAAACCTCACAAACCTTTCAAATTTAAGCAATCATTTTGTGAATTTATGAGATATTTCTTTGTTTCTTTTTTCATGATTCCGGAAAAGTTAGATTGTGAAAATTGGGGTTGTGCAAGGGTTACCTTTGTTGTAGCGGCAGTTTTTTATTTTGAGCTTGGTATTTTTCCATTTATCCATTCTTGTTTTTGTATTTCAGCTCCGCTTATAAATAGAAAGTTTGAACTCTTAAGATCAACAAGTCCAAAGGAAAGAACCATATATTTTCCCTCTAAATATTTCTTCTCAGTTTCGTTAGGGTCGGAAGGTCTTAAATAACCGACAACTCTTATTTTGTCGCCGATTGTGTTTTTTTCATTCTTAAACATCAATACTGTCCATAAATAATCATTTTCTCCAATTTTAAGCTTGTAAAATGGTGTGTCATTTCTACTGTTTTCAATTTGTTCGATTGTTCCGTCAAAAGCAACTATTTGTCCGTTAAATTTTTTAAGTTTTTTAAAATTCCTCTCATTTATGTTTGTCGGAAATGATTTTTCGTTTGCTTTCGTTGTCGGCTCTGTGCTTTGTCCAAACAGATTTGCAAAAGATATCGTGAAAATTAAAATCGAAAGCATTTTCTTCATTTTATTGTTAATTGTCGGTTTTGTAAAATTACCACTAACTCTCAAATTTAAGCAATCATTTTGTGAATTTATGAGATATTTCTTTGTTTCTTTTTTCATGATTCCGGAAAATTAGTTTGTGAAAATGGGGGTTGTGCAAGGGTTACAAGGTTTTCATCTTTAGCACTTCGGGCAAGACGAAAGCTTGGTTATTAGCGGAAGTATTTTATGTTGTTCTATTCATTTCATTATTTCCTTGAATTCCATCTATAGCTGCGAATACTTCGTCTTGATTTTGTTCATTAGTCCAACCCAAAGAAGATAGTTCAGCTCTAACTTGAATTTCGTCTTTACCTTTTACAAAATGATAAAAAGCAAAGTCAATTACTTCAGTTGGTATTCTTTTAATTACATAAGAAATCAAAAAACGAGTTAAGTTTAAATATCCAAAAACAAAGCTTAAACCTAATTGTAGAAGCCAACTAATTATTAAACCAATTGCACCAACATTTAGACTTTTTATAGTTAATCCTTGTTGAAGTCTAAGTTTTAAAAATTCAAAAAATCCAATTCTTTCTAAATTGTTGTCAGATAAAATTAGATTGTATTGAAATAGTTGATTTCCAATAAAAAACATAAAAATTGAACCAATTAATATATTTCTCAATTTATTGAAATCTGTAAAATTTCCCAATTTGATACCTATTTTTAAAGAAAATGCTAAAGCCAAACCAATAAGAAATTCAAAAAGGAATATTATATATTTCCCTGTCATTGAAATTTTTGCAATTAGAAAAGCTACGATTATAGCTGTAATAAATGCAAATATAATTGGGAAAATGATATTCGATTTACGAATGGGATTAGGTTTGGGTAATTCTGTAGGAATTTGATAATCATCCCAATTATCTTTAGCTTCTTGTTGCTTTTCGAGTTCTTTTAATGCCTCTCGATTGTGTTTTTTTTCAATATCTTGAAATACGTGAATGAAAAGATGAACTCTTTTAGAATTTCGCCCATTATCCCAAAATTCATTTCCTAGTGATTCACTTTTCACTGTTACTTTACCATAATTAAAAGTGACAATAATAGATTCTGTATATTGACTCATTCCTAAGCTTTTAGTTTTTCGTTTAGCTTCTATGGAATGTTCGTCTACATAAATAATGTCCCAATCTAATTTTTCGAATGTTTGCTTTGTTATTGCAAAAAATGCATTTTCTGAAAGTTGAGTGTGAAATTCAGATTTATATTTTGGTGTAAAAGCAAATTTGTGAGTTTTTTTTTATTTGCTTTTCAATATTTTTTAGATCTGGTGTCATTGTTGAGTTCTGATTAGGCACTATTTTCGCTAACGGTCAACGGCTTTGCGAAGGAGCGGAATAGAAAGACGAAACTTTCAACTTTGCACAGACGTAGCAAAACCATTTTTTTATTTGCTAAATTACACTTTTCGAGCAAATAAAAAATGGTTTTTGCGGATAGAAAGCACAAAAGTTGAATTTTGCACTTAACCCGCTCTTTTGCAAAACCGATGTTCAAGCGACACCTTCGGTGAGTGTTCTAACGTACCAAAAGTAGTAAATTGCTGATAAACATTCAACTTTACCTTTCAATTAAAAATTCAAGATATGAAAGGAAATTCGATTTCAGTAAAA
>Ga0265293_10001257_pt1 | contig 55978 bp, 54 predicted proteins | sample Munlanlewell138R_FD_192505 | JGI IMG/M metagenome (GOLD analysis project Ga0265293, IMG submission 192505) | Leachate microbial communities from a municipal landfill in Southern Ontario, Canada - Leachate well 138R | ecosystem: Engineered > Solid waste > Landfill > Unclassified | place: Canada... | reverse complement strand
TTAAGCATATATCATTATCAAACATTCTAAAATAAGTTTGCTTATCGGGTGATATCGCAATCCTTTGATTAAGCGCTGCGGAATAATTTAACCTCTGCTTAACGAGAAGGTTCCCGTCCAGCAGATTGCTGTCTATATATTTGCCCAGCACATCAATGTATTTGTCAAGCAGGCTTATATCCGAAGGGTTGTTTTTCAAATCAACCGACGCCTTTTGTATCGCAAGCTCAAATTCCCTTTGTATTTCCATAATAGTGGTTGTCGCGTAATGAGTAACCTCAACGTCGCTGTTAAGGCGCGCAAGCATAAGCAAATCCAGATACTGAACAGGGTCTCGATGCAGCACGTCCATCATAAGCGCGCGTCTTGTGGTTACGTCATTTATAAGTATAGCTTCCTCCAACGGTATCACTTTCTCCGGCTTCTCATCCGTTTCTAAAAGTATCTTGTTGTAAACACTATCGCCAAGAACCTGTTTATGTATATCGCTTTTATATGTCCCGTCCTTTTTGTTTAAAAAAAGCCACTCAATCAGCAACACGCTCACCGGCCCGAACAAAGGCACAAGAAGCATAATAGGCAGCACGACACCGGAAAGCCGCGCAATACCCAGCTTTATTATTAACAGATACGATATGCATAAAAGTACATGTACCGTAATCAAAACAATATATATATTCAACAGGCTACTCCCATTACACTATTCAAAGACACATTTTATATATCCGCCGATTCGGCGGTTTCAACCAAACTGCACAGCACGCCTAACCCTTTAAGCCTTTTTAGCAGCAACTCAACGCTTTCCTGCTTCGCCTGTGACATAATCAAAAATATATCCCCGTTCCTTCCCTCGCCCGCAATATCGGATTTTCTTATTCCCTTATCTATAAGACCGCTTAATATTATTTTGTCTTTAGGACCGTCTTTAACCTTCAAAAGCTTAAAGTCGGCATTCTTGTTCTCTTTCATTGCGCGCCTTATAGAAAGAATCTCGGAGAATTTTTCATTTTTAAGTATCCGCGTACCGTTTATATAAATTTTCGCTTCAATTTCAGCCATATAATTTGCCGCTCTAATAAGGGAAGCCTGCATAAGTCCGTTCAATACCTTTATAAGGTTAAGATAATAGGTACCCATTTTTGAGTAACCGGCTTTTTGAACAATGGTTATAGCGACCAAATTATCACGGTCATAAACCGGCGCGCAAAAAACAGGATAGTCGGGCAGCATATCGCCGTTATACCATACCTCGTCTTTGTCCAGCGAGTTTACCATCGCCCCATACCTTGAAAGCTCTATTGAACGCTCCGCTTTATCCGACATTTCACGAGAACAAACAACTAACCGCCCATATCTTCTGTCGGGCGTTACCGTATAAATTATTACTGATTTGTTTTCCAGCACATCCTCAAAAATATGTATCGCTTCCTGAAAGACGGCGTCGGATATAACATTATCCAGCTTTTTAGTTATGCTGTATATTCTGCCGAAGCTGTCGCGGTAACTTAGCAGCTGGTCTTTGTACTGATTCTTATTATCAAGAGTATTATCGTATAATTCGTAAAGGAACAGATAGCTTTCCTCCAATGAGGCAAGCTGCTCATTTTTAAAACGCAGGGCGTTTGCGCTTTTATCTTTAATATAACCTGTAACCGCCCCCGCGATAACAAACGCGACAAGCGGCAGCCAGTTTTCAACATTGTACACAAGCACCTGCCATCCTATGCCCGTTGAAAAATAGCTGAACGCAAAAGACAAGCCCGAGATTACCGCGGCCATAATACCTGTGCGCATACCGTGAACGCCGCCGAGAATAACAACATATAAAAGCCTGAAATCAATAAAACGAAACTGCACCGACGTAGCCGTTATATGGTTTAGATATTCCATGGCACAGGCTCCAAGCAGCAGCTCAAAAATCTGCAAAAGCGTTTTTTGCCTGCGCATTTTTTCCCGCAGCCTGCTTATAAACGGTTTGCGCTTGGGTCTTTCCATTGAGATATTCTGGGCAACCCAGGAAAAATCAGATGTTATATCGTAGTACGGTACCCAATCATATAATTTACGCGCGGTTTTACTTAAAACCGGCGGAGGAACAGTAACATCAGTTACATGTTCTATTGACGCGTCTTTAAATTTGGCCGTAATCAATGCCGCCAATTCGCCGAATGTAACAGGCTTTCCCGTACCGACGTTTATTATATACGCGTCGGCGTCATTTTGATCCTCAATTATCAGCCTTATTAATCTTGCCAAATCGTGATTTTTTACAAAGTCGCAATGCTTATCACTGTCCGGCAGCTTTACCTTGCCTGTTTGCTTGGCTTCCATAATAATACGCGTTATAAATGAATCTTCAATATGCTCTCCGTACAGATACGGCACATGCAAAATAACGGCGTTGATATTGTGTTTTTGTCTGTAAAATTCGCAGAGGGCTTCCGCGGACGCCAGCATACAGCCGAAACTGTCAATAGGCGCCGGCTTTGAGCTCTCGTTTATGTCTGATATTCCGGCATATACTTCACTTGAAGAAACAAAAATAAATTTTGATACTTTACGCTCGGCGCAAAGACCAAGAACAATATTAAGCTCGTCAATACCGCCGGCTTCTTGTTTGTTTTGGTTTTCCCCGCGGGCAGACAGAAAAACAACGGCGTCAAAAGAGTATGTATTAAACAGTTTAGGAAATAACTTATCCTTGGGCGAATACGAATAGGAAACCGCTTTATTATGTAAATGCTTATTATTAAATTTTTCCGCTGCCAAAACAAGCTTATTTTCGACACAAAGCTGGACGCTAAGTTCCCTTGTTATTGAATACAGATTCCCCGTAACCAATATATTCATTCTTAACCTGCCCCCGCAGAATAAAAAATATCATTTTATATTCCGCAATGTTTTAAACGGCGTAAAGCCGCATATATTCTTACTTTCACAGTATACTATTAACATCTTAGGTGTCAACTTTTATATATTATTTCATGCATCTATTTTTTACACTATAATTAGCGTATATGTATGATAATAAGTCAAAAGAGTATCGATATGATTACATTTCAGGCGCTTTCATAGTCATGAGAATAAATATGCGGGTTCAACAAGCGGTTAAATCCGCGTACAAACAAGGCCTTAAATACAATATGCTTACACATTAATAAAGACCGCCTCAAACCGGCGGCCTTATGTTATACGCGTCTTTTTATAATTTCTTTAAGCCTTTCCATTCCCTTGTCTATCTGTTTAAGCGAAGCCATGGTAAAATTAAGCCGCAGCGTATTCTTATGCGCGCCCTCGGGATAAAAATGCGTTCCGGGTACGAACGCGACGCCGGCTTCCACGCATTCTTTAAACAGCTCCGCCGAATCAACGCCCAAAGGCAGCCGCACCCAAATAAACAGCCCGCCGTCGGGCTTGGTATAAGTTATACCCTCCGGAAACCCATTTAAAGCCGCAAGCATGGCGTCGCGTTTTTCGCGGTAGCTTTCGCGTATGCGCTCTATATGCCCGGGTAACTTTCCGGAGCGCACATATGCGTCGACAATCTCCTGGGAGAGATTAGGCGTGTGCAGGTCTTCACCCTGCTTCGCGATATTATATTTCGCAATAACACGGCGGTCTGCTATAGCGGCGCCAACCCGCAGTCCCGGCGATATTATCTTTGAAAAGCTTAAAAGATATATCACGCAGTCCGTATCGTCAAAGCTTTTTATAGGCGCCGCTTCTTCTCCCGAATAACGCAAATCGCAATACGGGTCGTCCTCTAAAATCAACACGTTATGCTTTTCGCAAATCTCCATAACGCGTACGCGGCGCTCTTTGCTCATTGTGATTCCGGTAGGGTTTTGAAACGTGGGAATGGTATAAACAAATTTGGGACGAGCGCTCTTTATCTTATCCTCAAGGTCGTCCAAACATATGCCGTTATCGTCCGTTTCCACCCCGCGCACATCTGCCTCGTATGTTAAAAATGTCTGCAGCGCGCCTATAAACGTGGGGGATTCGGTTAAAACCACATCACCCGGGTTCAGCAGCGTTTTGGCGGCAAGCCCAATACCCTGCGTGGCGCCGGAGGTTATTATTATTTGGTCCTCTTTTGCGCTTATACCGCGCCCCCGCGCCATATCCGCCACCGTTTCTTTCAGCTTGCTTATGCCCGGGGTGCCGCCGTACTGAAGAATACTGCCGCCGTTCTCGCATATTAGTTTTTGAGCAATTCCGGCAAGCTCATCCGAAGGAAAACTATCCGGAGAAGGATTCCCTCCCGCGAACGATATCATGCCCGGCTGCTCAAGCAGCACGAAAATATCGCGTATTGCGCTGCCTGTTACGTTGTCTAATCTTTTTGCGAATTTCATAAACATTTGCTCTCTTTAAGTTTTTGCCTATTATAATACCCGCCTTTATCGCGAGTCAATTACCGTTTCCGCGTGGGCGAACGTTGCCACCGTAACGCTTCCGGCGCCGGAACGCGCAAGCGTTTGCGCGCACTCCGCAACGGTGGCTCCGGTTGTCAGCACATCGTCTATCAAAAGCACATTACCTTCTGCAGCCTCCGCCTCAAAAGCGCCTTCCATGTTCTCCCGCCTTTGCCGCCAGTCAAGCCTTGTCTGCGAGGGCGTGTTCCGCGTGCGCCTCAGCGCGTTATGATACGGTTTTCCCGTATACTCCGAAAGCCGGACCGCAATCAGCTCCGACTGGTCGAAACCCCTGCTTTTGCGCTTTTTTTCGTGCAGCGGAACATTGCATATTATATCCCAGCTTATACGCGAGTCGCAAACGGTATGCATTATCATCTTCGCTATAAACGCGGACATCCACCGCGCGCCGCCGTATTTGTACGCCTTAATTATATCCGCGGCGGCTCCTTCATATCTGTAACACGAATACGCGTCCAATGCCAAAGCCTTAACGTATCCGGCCTCAAGCCGCTCCATAACGCCCGAGCATACGGGGCAAAGATGCGAAACAACCCCTTTTTCGACACCGCACACAACACATACCGGAATGCTTGGAAATACGGCGTTAAGCACTCCCATCTTGTATTACCCCTAAAACTTCTTTTAAGTCGCTTATCTCATGGTCAAGCGTCGTATACCTTCCTCTTATCCTGTTGTTTTTCACCATGTATTCTATTGTGCTTTTGTGCCCTATTATTATCACCTTTTCCATCGCCCTTGTCAGCGCGGTGTAGATCAGATTACGCGTTAAAAAGCGCCCGCCGCCCGCCATGAGCGGCAATAAAACCACCGGGAACTCACTCCCTTGAGACTTATGCACCGTAACGGCGTACGCGTGCTCGAGCTGTTCGAGCTCCGAAAAAGAGTAAACGGCGTCCCTGTTGCCGTCGAAACGCACCGTCGTTTCCTTAAGCTCGTTGTCAATACGCAAAACGCTTCCCAAATCGCCGTTGAATACTCCCAGCCCTTTGCTGTAGTACTGTTTATCATCAGCGTAAAACCATTCCATCTCATAGTTGTTTTTGGTCTGCATAATCTTATCGCCTTCGCGAAACAACGTATCGCCAATCTGCGCTTCCGCCCGTGAAGCCATTCGCGGGTTAAGCATCTCCCGCAGCTCCATATTAAGATTATGCACGCCAAGAACCCCCCTTTTGATGGGGCACAGTATTTGAGTCTGCTCAAGTATGTTGTATTTTTGCGGCAGCTCCCCTTGCGTGAGCAGATTTTTTAACCGCTCAATAACATTATCCGGCTCATATTCGGGAATAAACACAAATTCTCCCGTTAAATAAAGCTCGGGCATCTCTCCGCGGTTCACCCTGTGCGCGTTTTCAACAATACTGCCGCCCTCCCTTTGGCGGTAAAACCTTGTTAAGTGCGATACGGGAAACGCGCCGCTGGCTATAATATCGCGCAGCACGTTGCCCGGGCCCACCGAAGGAAGCTGATCCGCGTCGCCGACTATAACCAGCCGTCCGCCGTTTGGCATGGCGCGCAGCAAAGCGCGCATAAGAAAAATATCTATCATCGACGCCTCATCGACAATAACCGCCTCGGTTTCCAGCGGATTGTCCTCGTTGCGTATAAAACGGGCTGCGTTGTCAAAATCCTCTTCCATACCAACGCCGTATTCTAAAAGCCTGTGTATGGTTTTTGCCTCGCGCCCGGTAGACTGTTCTATGCGCTTTGCCGCCCGTCCGGTGGGAGCGCACAGCGCCGTCGTAACGCCGCACCGTTCAAATATGCTTATTATGGCTTTTATTATTGTGGTCTTTCCCGTACCCGGTCCTCCGGTAATAACGGTAACCTGGCCGGACAGAGCCGTAAGCACGGCGCGTTCCTGCTCCTCGGAAAGCTCAACGCCGCCAATATAGCTCTCATACGCCGCCGCGGCGTCTTGTATGGGTATGCGCGGCTTACTTTGCGAAAGCGTATAAAGCCTAAGCGCCACGTCGCTTTCGGTAACATATGCCGCGATGTGAAATACCGCCGGCGTTCCCGCTATAAACTTCTGCGCAATATGTTCGGTAAGCGTTAATGCCGATATGCGCGTTTCAACAAGCGCCTCGCCAACTCCCAGCGTTTTTGCCGCGCGGCGTATAAGCTCCTGACGCGGCAGACACGTGTGCCCGTCGTTCATGGCGCACATAAGTTCATGCTTTATGCCGTTGTCAATTCTAAACTGCGACGTTTTTTCTATGCCTACGACGCCGGCTATCCTGTCCGCGCGCTCAAAGCCAATGCCTGCTATATCGTCTATCATGCGGTACGGGTTATCTTTTATCAAGGCGGGGGCGGCGGCGCCGTACCTGTCAAGCGCGCGAAACGCCTGACGTATTGAAAGCCCTATATTCTGCAAATCTATTATTACCTGCCTCACTCCCACATGCTCGGCAAAACTTTCGGCAATATTAAGCGCCAGTTTTTTGCTTATACCCTTAACCTGCGCTAAACACTCCGGAGTTTTCTCAATTATTTCAAATGTGTTTTCACCGTAAACATCAACTATGCGTCCCGCGAGAGCGTCGCCTACGCCCTTTATAAGCCCGCTCGCGAGAAACATTCTGATTGACTCCGCCGTGTTCGGAAGCCGCGTCTCCACCGATTTTACGGAAAACTGGCGTCCGTAAAGTTTATGCTCCGTCCACGCGCCGAATAAACGCACATACTCTCCCTCGTGTATGTGCGGCAAACAGCCGACAGCCGTAGTCAGCGTTCCGTTAAAATCAATTTCCAGCACCGTCCAGCCGTTCTCGTCATTGCGGAAATTGACTTGAAGCACCGTACCTTCAATACTTGTCATGTACGCCTCGTATTATATATTTGTCTGTAATTGTATCATATGCGATTATGTTTGTCGCGAATGTATCGAAAATATGTACGCATATACATGCCCCTTATTAGTTAAAAAAGGGAGCGTTCCCGCCCCCCGTGTTCGCTTCTTACAATTTCTCCGCCATATCGAGCCTCTCCCAGGGCAAATCCAAATCCGGCCGCCCGAAATGACCGTATGACGCAACCTGCCTGTATATAGGCGCCCTAAGCCCGAGCCGCTCTATAACAGCCGCAGGCCGAAGGTCGAACACCTCTTTAATGCGTTTTGAAAGCTTTTCGTCTTCCGTAACGCCCGTCCCGAAGGTTTCCGCAAAAACCGATACGGGCTGCGACACTCCTATGGCATATGCCACTTCTATTTCACAGCGCTCGGCAAGCCCCGCCGCAACCACGTTCTTTGCAATATAACGCATTGCGTAAGCCGCGCTCCTGTCCACCTTGCTTGGGTCCTTGCCCGAAAACGCGCCGCCGCCGTGCCGCGCGTAGCCTCCGTATGTATCAACTATTATTTTGCGCCCCGTAAGCCCCGAGTCTCCCGCCGGTCCCCCAACAACAAACCTGCCGGTAGGATTAACAAAATATTTTGTACCGCTATCAAGCAGACTTAAAGGCAATACCGCTTTTATTACGTTTTCCATAATATCGGCTTCTATCTGTTCGTGCGTCACATCGTCCGCGTGCTGGGCGGCCACCACAACGGCTTGAACACGCAAAGGCACGTTGCCTTCATATTCCACCGTAACCTGCGATTTGCCGTCCGGCCTTAAATACGCGAGCGTTCCGTCCTTGCGCACTTGCGCTAAGCGCCTCGTTAAGCTGTGGGCCAGCATAATGGGCATAGGCATAAGCTCCGGCGTTTCTCTACATGCGAAGCCAAACATCATGCCCTGGTCTCCCGCGCCCTGGTCGGACTTATTTACGCCCATCGCTATATCCGGCGATTGTTCGTCAATAGATGTTAAAACGCCGCACGTGTCCGCGTCAAAACCGAACTTTGCGCGTGTAAAGCCTATATCGCGCACGGTATCGCGCACTATGCTCGGTATGTCAACGTAACATTCAGTCGTAATCTCGCCCATAACCAGCGCCAATCCGGTGTTTACCGCGCACTCACACGCCACATGCGCGTTAGGGTCGTGCGAAATTATTTCGTCCAATACGCTGTCGCTTATCTGGTCACATATTTTATCGGGATGGCCTTCGGTTACCGACTCCGATGTAAATAATTTTCTCATTTTTGTTCCTCTGCAATCTAATAAAAAGCCCCTTACAATTTCGGCTGATAAGTTCGGCTTTATTTGTCGGGTATTAGAGCCATTTTTTGATAAAACCGCAATGCCCGTCCCCGCGTCTTTCTATAAGATAACATGCGCAAAAACCGCTGTAAACGGTTTTTGCACACTGATTGTTTAAACCCTTAAAAACTTACCGTCTGTATTTAAAAGTTACCGCTAGCTGAATAGAGGCGTCGGCTTTTTCGACGGTGCTTTAACGGCTGTTTTTTTAAGTACAACTTCATAAACAACCGATTCTTTTAGATTAAGCGCTTTAAAGCTTGTAACAGTTTTGTTAAAGTAATGCGGCACAGCGCCAATCAGCCAATAATCTATCTCATAGCCCTTAGGCGCCTCGGCGCAAACATATACGGAAATTTCTTTGCCCGACACCTTATCGTTATCGTATTCAAATACATATTCCGTAAATTTGTCTCCCGTCGGTTTATTTTTATCATCAAGAAACTGCATGTAAGCGTTTACGGTCACAACTTTAAGCTCTTCCCGCAGCACCGCCTCGATTACGGTATCGCCGCCTACTTCAACCTCGATTTCGAGCTCCTGCCCCTCGAGCCGGTTTCCGTTTACTTTCCAGTAATCCACCACAACGCCGTCCCGTATATCAGCCGCGGCCGCAACGGTAAGTCCCTCGGTAAAATCAATCTCGCTTTGCGCGGAGGATATATCGCCCCCACTGGGATAAAGCTTGCAGTTTATACCCGTCGCCTTGTTGCCGGCTGTGACGGACAGCAAGGAAAGCTGATTTTCAAGCTCGCCGATCCTAACCTTAAGCGACTGATTGTCTTGCGTCAGCGCAGCCGCCCGCTCCGCGTCGTCGCCTTGAGCACAGCCTGTTATATACAGCGCCATAAAAATAAACGATATCGCCAATAAAATTTTTCTTGTTTTTCTCATATTTGCCTCCTTGAAGTTGCACTGAGCATATGCCTTATGCCTTTTTTAATATCTTACCTGTTTGATAAACAGTTTCTATCTTTCTTAAACTACGCGGCGGTAAAGCCCCAAATAAGCCATATAAGCGCGCCCGCAACACAGTTTCCTAAAAAAATTACCGGAAACGCGGAGCGCAGCCGTATATCAAAAAGTCCCGCAATCATAGAGCCCGTCCACACGCCGGTTGTGGGCAGCGGTATTGCGACAAATATAAACAGCATCCATTCCCTGTATTTTTCTATCTTGCCGCCCCTTCGCAGCACGCGGTTATGCTGCCAGTGTCCGAAACGGTGTATTAACGCTACATTACTGCGCATACACCATTCAAGCACGCGGCGGGTAAGTATAATAATAAGCGGACAAAACAACATTGAGCCTGCCACCGCTATTATAAAACATTCAATCTGCGGTATGCCGCGGCTTAAACCGACGGGGATAGCGCCTTTTAACTCTATCACAGGCACCGCGGCAAGCACAAATACTATTAAGTAGTCAAAATATTCTTCCAGTTCGCAGCACCGCCTATATAATTTATGGGTTGATGCCATTGTATACTAAATCCGGTTGTGCCCGCAACACTTTAACTGGTATAATAATGCTGATTTTTTGATGAGGGATAAAACAGGTGAAACACGTTCTGGGATACCTTAGGCGCGCCGATGAAGACCACGGCATGATAAAAGACGGGGATACCATAGCGGTAGGGGTATCCGGAGGCAAGGATTCAATGGCGCTTCTTTACGCTTTGCATCTTTATAAAAATTTCGCCCTAGTTAATTATAAAATACACGCTTTTACCGTTGAGCTTGGATTCGAAAAAGAAGAGCATGTTATCGCCGATTATTGCAGGTTACTTGATATACCCCACAAACTGATTAAAACGCGAATAGGCACGGTTGTTTTCACCATGCGAAACGAGAGCAATCCATGCGCGCTTTGCTCTCGGATGCGCAAGGGCACGCTTTTTACTCATATAAAAAATCACGGCTATTCCACATGCGCTTTCGCGCATCATCGCGACGATTGTCTCGAATCGCTTTTTCTCAGTATGCTCTACGAAGGCAGAATGCGCACATTCGCGCCGGTAACGCTGCTTGACCGAAAAGGAATAAAGCTTATCCGGCCTCTCATCTGTCTGCCGGAGAAAGAAATAATCTCCGCCGTTAAAAGACACGGCATACCTGTGGTAGAAAATACTTGTCCTGCCGCGTCGTCAAAACGCGAGGAAATAAAAAGGCTGCTTTCGCAAATTTGCGTCGGCAGACCTAATGCGCGCGATATGATAATGAACGCCGTTAAAAACGTCTCACAGTATTCACTTTGGAGCTGACGGCAATTTAAGCTGAATTGTCGGCTGATCGGATTTGCCGTTATACCCTTTGTCTTCCACCTCGTATACAAGCGCCAAACGCTCGCTCGCTCCGTTGACACGCTCAAACGCCACGCAATAAATATCGTAAGTATTCCCGTCTAAAATCGCCCTGGTGCCGCTTAAAAAATACTCCTGCGCCAAGTCAAGCGAAAGCTCCGTACCTTCGGCGGGCTTTAAATATATCAATAAAAATATTTTCCCCTCGGCGGGCGTCAATGTTTCATCGGACAAGCTATCAATGTCTTCCATAAACTTTTGGCTGTATTCAAAGCTGCCTATACCGGTTTCCAATATTATTGCCTCGCCGCAAGCGGCAAGTATCAGAAAGAAACTAACCGCGAGTATCAAAAGAATTATTTGTTCTTTATTTTTCATTTGACCATACCCTTATCAGTTTATTGTATTAGCCGCAAACTTTACCGTAATTATATATCAGCGTATGTTTACATGCAACATGCCTATTATAATAAAATGTTGAATTGTTGTTTTTATATAGTTGTGTCATAATTAATTTATGGATTCGGTAAAAACTGCGGCCGCACACTACGCGTATACTCTCGGCTTTGACGATATACGGATTGTCAGCCCCGATGTGCCGCCGTGCAAAGCGGCTTTCGCAAAATACGCCCATATTCCGAAAGAAGCCCTGGCCGTCGCTGTGCTGTTTAAGGCATATGCCGCGGCTAAAACCGCGCCTCTTGGAATGATGGCGCTTTCGCCCTACTACGCGACGGCACATTTTGCGTATAAAGCGGCGGCGGCTTTTGCCTCGTATTTAACGTCCCGCGGCTATTTCGCGCAGCATACCGCGGCGCTTGACGCAAAAGCGGCGGCGCTTCTTTCCGGCGGGTTTATAGGCGACAACGGCTTTTATTATCACCCCGCGTTAGGCTCGCTTGTCTGCATACAGACAGTGCTCACAAACGCTTTCCCACCCGACACTTTTTCAAAAAGCGACGCCGCCTGCCTGCATTGCGGCAAATGCGCCAAGGAGTGTTCCGGCGTTGGGGATCTTCGGCGGTGCGTTCGGTATTATTCCGATTCTCTGATACCCGAAGAATTGCGGGACGGCGTTTACCAGCTTCTCGGATGCGAAAAATGCCAGACCATATGCCCCCTTAACAGTCGGCGCGAGCAAACGCCCAATGTCTTTTCCGTAAAGTCTTTGCTTGAGGGTTTATGCAAAACCGAATTGTTCGGCCTTGCCGGCAAAAATATGGCGCGCCCGAGAAGAATCATATCGCAGGCGGTTCTTTACGCGGCAAATACAAAATACAAGCCCGCGCTTGAGAATATTAACATTTTTTCGCGAGGCTCCGGCGAGATTTTGCGCTCTCACGCGATTTGGGCTTACAATAAGCTGAATGGAAAAAACGGACATGATTAAACTGCACGCGTACGCCAAACTTAATCTTTCGCTCGATATCACGGGAAAAAGAGCAAACGGCTATCACGAGCTTGATACAATAATGCAAAGCATATCTTTGTTTGATACCGTTATAATAAGAAAAGCCGATTATATGCGCGTGCATTTCGATAACGATAAGATAGACGGCAAAAAAAGCACAGTTTCAAAAGCCTTGCGCTGCTTTATGGAAAAAACGGGCATTGCCGGCGCCGACATATGCGTACAAAAGCGCATACCTTTAATGTCCGGACTGGGGGGCGCAAGCGCGGACGCGGCCGCGGCGCTTATTGGGCTCAATAAGCTTTTTCGCGCCGGACTTTCGTCAACAGAGCTAGAGCGTATGGGAATGCGTATAGGCGCGGACGTTCCTTTCTGCTTAACCGGCGGAACGGCGCGCGCAAAAGGTATAGGAGAAGAACTAAAGCCGCTCTCGCCTTTAGTTTTTATGCATTACGCCGTTATAAAACCGCGTAAAGGCGTCGCAACCGCGGCGGCGTTTTCACGGTATACCAAGTCAGCCCCAATCAGTATGGAATCCGTAGAATACGCCGTTTTAAAAGGCGATATAAAGCTGTACCTGCGCCACGCCGACAACGCGCTGGGGCTTGCGGCGCTGTCAATTTCCCCGGAAATTCTAGGCGCGGGCGAGGCTCTTATAGCGGCGGGCGCCGAACGCGCGTTGTTAAGCGGCTCGGGCAGCAGTATGTTCGCCCCTTTTTTATCGCTTGATGAGGCGCGGCGGGCTGCCGGCAAAGTAAACGGCGATTATGAACTGTGCGGCGCTTACAGCCCATGCGGCGGCGGCGTTAAAGTAATTGAGTTTGGGGAAGATATATGAGCGTTTTTATAAGCGCGCTGGCCGGCCGCGCTAAAGATTTAAATATAAAACTTACGGCAGAGCAGCTTGAGCAGTGCGAAAAATACTACCGCCTTGTAACAAAAGCAAACGAATCGCTCAATTTAACCCGCATAACCGATGAAGAGCAAGCGGCCGAGAGGCATTATGCCGACGCTATGATTATAGCCAATGCTCTTTATATAAAAAAAGGTTCGGCTGTTATAGACATAGGAACAGGCGCGGGCTTCCCGGGCGTTCCGCTTCTTATACTGCGCCCCGATTTGCACATAACGCTGCTTGACTCCTCCGGCAAAAAGACAGATTTTTTGCGCGGAGCGTTAGAATCGCTTAATTTTACCGCCGACGTGGTTTGCGGACGCGCGGAAGAGATTGCCCGCACCTCTTTTCGAGGTTCTTTTGATGTCGCTTTATCGCGCGCCGTGGCGCCGCTTGCGATTTTGCTGGAACTCTCCGTGCCTTTGCTGCGTGTCGGCGGTGTTTTGTGCGCCTTTAAAGGCGAATCATACAAGCGTGAAATTGACGATTCGGCGTTTAACGCGCTTTCGTGCTCTCTTATAAAAAGCGTATCCGCCGGCCGCGGAACGCTGCTTCTTATAAAAAAACAAAAACCCACGCCCGATTTTTATCCGCGCAGATATTCAAAAATAAAGAACAGCCCTCTTTGACTGTTTATTTTAAAGCATAACGGTATGTACGGTATGTACGGTAATGCTTTCCTCCGGCGCGCTCCACACTAAGACGGGACGGTATGTTTGACTCGTCTATGCACGACGCCTCGACGTATTTAAGCTTGGTCTGCGTTAAATCTTTATATAACTCGTAATACATGGCAAAATTAACGCCCATATTGTGATAATTCCTGTCAACCATCTGCACTATTGCGCGCGCGCCCGTTATTTTGCGTTTATAATAAAGAAACTTTATCCACCCGAAGGGAAGTATTCGTCCCCCCATACGCTTTAAAACCTGGTTATAGTCCGGCAGGACAACCAAAAAACCTATAGGCTCCAACCCTTTGCGGACAATAAAACTGTACCGCCCGTTATAAAACTGCGCGAGACTTTTAAACTCGTCAACAACCGCCTGCAGCGTCGGTACGCTAAGGTAATCCCACTCCGGCGGAACGCTGTTGTCAAGCACTTTTTTTATATCCCGCGCTTCACCCGAAACATCCTTTGCGTTAAAACGCTCAACTTTATAGCCTCCCTTTTTCTTGGCGTACTCAATCGCCGCACAATAACGCTCTAAGTTAAACAATTCGTCGGTAAATAAGTACGCGTAGTGGTCGTCGTTTTTCGAAAAACCATATGTTTCAATAAGCCGCGGATAATACTTTTTTGTGTAAGCGTTCAAAAGCACAGGCGCGCCTTCGCCCATTACCAAAAAACCTTTGCGGTCGTCGCTGTTTGCGGGCGAAAGCGGCCCTATAACGCTGTCTGCGCCTTTTTTTAAAAGCCATCCGCACGCGGAATCAAGCAGCGATTTGCACGCGGCGTTATCGTTTATACACTCAAACATTGAGAAATAACCTTGGTTTAAGCCTTTTTCCTTATTAAGCCGCCGGTCAATTCCCGCCAGTACGCGCCCGACGGGCTCCCCGTCTTTAAACGACATGAAAAAAGCGTATTCGCCGTTTGCGAACAAAGGGTTGTTCCTGCCCGAAAGCATATTCCTTGTATCGGCTTTCAGCGGCGCCACCCAATTTATATCGCCCTTATATAACTTAAACTCAAGATCGATGAATTTTGTAATATTACGCTTGTCTTTAGGCAACGTTATCGTATTATACATTATGTCTCCGTTCTTAAAGCAAACATTGCTGTCTTTTTTGTATCATACTATGACGTGCCGCGTATTTACAATAAAATATCGCGGCGCACAAATATTATCTTCCCCTTTTATTAAAAAAAGTCCGGAAATTATAAAGCGGCGGCTGACCTGGTTTTTTACCCCACATCCGCCGGCAGGGCATTTCGCTCCTAAGTATAAAACTCCCCACTACTTTGCCTCTCGAAGGGTATACCCCCGGCCGGACTGACTGCTAAACCGCGCCATGCTCGCCGGGTTTTCCCCGGTTTACGTGGGTCGCTTTGCCCGCGGCTGGCATCGACTTTCAACCACAGACCCGCCGCTTTACGACGATTATAAAACGCCGGTAACACCATGTCAAACAAAGCGCGCGCGGTTGATTTATTAATCCGTCATGCTATAATATTATTGGCCGTGCATGTGTTTACACGGCGTATTGCGCACCGGCTAAAGCCGCGCCGCAAGGGAGGTGATACGCGTGGATGCGGGTCCTACAACCTCATATGCATACTACTTGGCGGCGCGCATAATTTGGCAGGCATAATTTTTCTGATGCGCCCCGCATAAGGAAGGCGGTGCTTGCCAATGATACAATATTTTAAAACCGTGGATAACGATTTGCGCACCCAAGAATCAGAATGCGACGGCGTATGGATTAATCTTACCAACCCCTCCGCAGACGAAATTTTAAAAGTTAGCCGCGAAAGCGGCGCGCAAGAAGCGTTTTTGCAGGCCGCTCTCGACGAGGAGGAAACCCCTCGCATAGAAAGAGACGATAAGCAGACTTTAATACTGGTGGACGTGCCCGTCGTCGAGCCTGAAGGCACATCGTTTATTTACAACACAATGCCCCTTGGCATAGTTTTGCTTGATAATATGGTAATAACGGTATGCCTTGAGGAAACGACGATTATAAGCGATTTTTTTCTGGGGCGAATACGCGGCTTCGACACTTGCAAGAAAACAAGATTTATACTGCAGCTTCTTTATAAAACAAGCGTCAAATACCTTCAGTATCTTCGCCAGGTGGATAAAGCCAGCACACAGGTTGAAATGGCGCTTCATAAATCTTTAAAAAACCGGGAGCTTATACAAATGCTTAAGCTTGAAAAATCGCTTGTATTCTTTTCAACCTCGCTTAAAGCCAACGAAATTGTTCTTGAAAAAATGCTGAAAACCAAATTTATAAAGCGGTATCCCGACGACGAGGATTTGCTGGAAGACGTTATTATTGAAAACAAGCAGGCGATTGAGATGGCGGCAATATACAGAGATATACTTTCGGGAACTATGGACGCCTTCGCGTCGGTTATTTCCAACAATCTGAATATTGTTATGAAATTCTTAGCCGCGGTAACAATTATATTATCCGTCCCTACGCTGATAGCGAGCTTTTGGGGCATGAATGTGGACGTGCCTTTTGAAAAAACCGCCGAGGGATTTGTTATAGTTTCCGTGTTCGCGTTGTTTATAACCGGTATCGTCACGTTTATATTATGGAAAAAGAAAATGCTTTAGGGAGATTATAATGCCGCTGCTGAAATTTATTTGCGCCGCCTGCGGGCACGTGTTTGAAGAGCTTACCGCGTATGATAAAAAACCTCCGTGCCCGAAATGCGCTTCATTATCAGTGTCGCGCTGCTATCAGGGTAAATGCTATTTTGGCGCGAATAAAGGCGGCGGGTGCGGCGGCGGCTGTCAAGGCTGCAAAGGTTGCTCCGGCTGATTTTTAATATTACTGGAGGCGGCATGCACGAAGGGCACAGACAAAGGCTTACAGATCGGTTTATAAACAATGGCTTCGAAAGTTTCGCCGAGCACGAAATACTCGAGTTTCTGCTTTTCTTTGCTCTGCCGCGTGTTGATACCAATATTATCGCTCACCGTCTTATAAAAACATTCGGCAGTTTATCCGGCGTTCTTGAGGCGGACGCAAAAGATTTGGAACACATAAGCGGAATGGGTAAGAAAACGGCGGCGTTCCTTGCGATGCTCCCATGCGCCTTCCGCGCTTACGAACAAAGCAAGCTTGGCAAAAAGCCGTCAATAATCTCAATAAAAGACGCCTGCGACTATGCGCGTACGCTTCTTTTCGGAAAACCGTTCGAGCAGTTTTATATGATATGGCTTAACGTTCAAAACCGCGTTATTCACTGCGAGCGGCTCTCTGAAGGCAGCGTATGCGAATCGCCCGTTTACATAAGCAAAATCGCGGCCGCTGCGCTGCGCCATCACGCCGTTAAATGTGTTATTGCCCATAACCATCCCGGAGGAAGCGTTACCCCTTCGTCCGCGGACATACGCACCACGCAGGATATACTTGCCACGCTGCATACGCTCGGTATAGACCTTTTAGATCATGTTATAATATGCGATAACGAGGCGTTTAGTTTTCAGGCCGATTCGCTTATGGAAAAAGACGAGTTTTCCGGAAGCAAAGCTTACGCCGCCCAGTACGGCTGTATGCAGCAATTTCACAAGGTTCTGGCAGAACGGCAAAAATAGCACGCAAATAGCGGAGGATTATTATGATTATTAATTTCAAAGCTCTGGAAAACCCCGATGTCGGTATTTTAGACAACATACTTTATATAGAGCAAACGGCTTTCGGAGAAGGCGCTCTTAATGAGCAAATGCTTGTGCCGCTGCTGCGTTACGGTAAAGTTTACGCGGCCGCGGACGACGACGGCACCGCGGTTGCGTGCGCTTATTTTCTGCGCAGCATGGACAATACCGACACCGCGTATCTGTTCAGCATAGCGGTTCTTCCTGATTTTCGCGGTCATAATGTAGGCACAAAACTTTTAGAGTACGCTCTTTCCCATATTAAGCAGTACGGCATATTTAGGGTTAAGCTGTCGGTTGACCCCGCCAATACCAACGCCGTCTCGGTATACCGCGAGCAATTAGGGTTTACCGTGGCCGGCAGCGCGAAAGACGAATACGGCGCCGGCGAAGACAGGCTTGTTATGATAAAGCAGCTGTAATTTTAAGCCGGCATAAGCGCAGGCGCGGCGATTTGCGCGCTTTTTGTTATACCGTTTTTTCTTTTTCTGATATAATAAACAAAAACAAAAGGATTTGCTATGAGAGTAGACAAATTTTTAAAGGTATCGCGTATTATAAAGCGCCGCACCGTCGCGGGGGAAGCGTGCGACAAACAACGCGTTCTTGTGAACGGCAGCGCCGCAAAGCCCGGGAAAGACGTAAAACCGGGCGATATTATAGAGGTGCGTTTCGGCGCCAACACGCTTAAAGTAAAGGTTCTCACAGTTACAGAGACGGTGCGCAAGGAAGATGCCGCCGGCATGTACGAAGTTTTAGGCGAAACCCGCAATGGCTAGCGTCTGCTGCATAGTACTCGCGGCGGGAAACTCAAAGCGCATGGGCGAGAATAAAATGTTTTTGCGTATAGGCGGCAAATACGTGCTTGAGCGCACACTGGAAGCGCTGCAGAAAAGCGGTTGTTTCGAGCAAATAATAATAGCCTGCCGCGGGGGGGACATGCAAGCCGTCGAAACAATATCAAAGCGCGTCCTAACGACACCTTTTGTACTTGCGGAAGGCGGCGGCGAACGCCAGTTTTCCGTTGGAAAAGCGCTTGGCGCCGCGGCGGGCTTTGATATAGCCGCCGTGCATGACGGCGCGCGCTGTTTCGTTTCGCCGGATTTAATACGGGAATGCGTAAAAAAAGCGGTCGAAACGGGCGCGGCGGCGGCGGGCGTGCGCGCGCGGGATACAATAAAAACACTCTGCAACGGTACTATTACGGGCACTGTTGACAGAGAAAACCTGGTGAATATACAAACTCCGCAGGTTTTCAAATACGGTTTATTAAAAGCCGCTCACGATAAGGCGAATGCCGAAGGTTTTGTAGGTACGGACGAATGCGTTCTTTTAGAGCGTATGGGTATACCAATAAGCTTTGTGGAGGCGGACCGGAATAATATAAAAATAACCACACCGGAGGATATTTTGCTCGGAAAGCTTATCGCGGGCGAAAATACGCGGACGGGCTGGGGCTGCGATTCGCACAGATTCTCGCCAAACAGACCGCTTATATTAGGCGGCGTTAATATACCGCACACTCAAGGCCTTTTAGGACACAGCGATGCGGACGTGCTGATTCACGCGGTTATCGACGCGCTGCTTGGCGCGGCGGCCGCCAAAGATATAGGCGCGCATTTTCCGTGTACCGGCAAGTTCGCCGGTATATCCAGTCTGCTGCTGCTTGAGCGCACGCGCGATATTATAGCGGACAAAGGTTACCGGATAATAAACATTGACGCCACTGTGATTATAGAGCGCCCGAAACTCTCGCCGTACGTTAAACAAATGCGCGAAAATATAGCGGCGGCGCTTCAAATTGATATAACCGCCGTCAGCGTTAAGGCCACAACAACTGAAGGCATGGGCTTTGAAGGTTCAGAGGAAGGCGCTTCCGCCTGCGCGATCGCCGCGGTTTTTGGGTAAGCGCGTCTTGATTTTTGAATAATTCTGTATCATAATGGTGCAAGCAATAACGCTTTGGAGACTGCGATGGATTTGTTACAAATAGAAAAAAAATGGCGGGAAAGATGGGAGCGGACGGGGCTTTACAAGTTTGACAAAAGCCGCGTTGACCAAAAAAAATACATACTCGAAATGTTTTCGTACCCTTCGGGAGCCAGGCTGCACCTTGGACACTGGTATAATTACGGATTAACAGACACGTATGCCCGGTATATCAGTATGAACGGCTTTGAGGTGTTCCAGCCTATGGGGTTTGACGCGTTCGGTCTGCCCGCAGAGAACTACGCGATAAAAACCGGCATACATCCCGAGGATTCCACTCTTGCCAATATTGACACGATGGAAAAGCAGCTTAAAGAAATGGGCGCGATGTTCGACTGGGACTATGAGATAAATACCTGTACGCCCGAATATTACAAATGGACGCAATGGTGCTTTTTACAGCTTTACAAAAAGGGGCTTGCTTACAGAAAAGAGGCGCCTGTAAACTGGTGCGAGGGATGCAACACCGTGCTTGCCAACGAACAGGTTTTAAACGGCGGCTGCGAACGCTGCTCAACTCCCGTTATACGCAAAAATCTGACGCAATGGTTCTTTAAGATTACCGATTACGCGGAGCGGCTGCTTCATAATTTGGACAACCTTGACTGGCCTGAAAAAACAAAAATGATGCAGCGCAACTGGATAGGCAAATCCGTAGGGGCTGAAATAAGTTTTTCTTTGGAAAACGGCGAGTCTTTTACCGTTTTTACCACAAGGGCGGATACGCTTTTTGGGTGTACGTACGCGGTGCTTGCGCCCGAGCACCCGTTAACGCTAAAAATAACTACACAGGAATATAAATCCGCCGTTAAAGATTATATCGACAAGGCGGCGCGCGACAGCGAAATTGACAGGCTTTCCGCGACAAGAGAAAAAACGGGCGTGTTCACGGGAGCCTACGCGAAAAATCCGGTGAGCGGACGGCGCATACCCGTATACACCGCGGACTATGTGCTGGCTACATACGGCACCGGCGCGGTAATGGCGGTGCCCGCGCACGACGAACGCGACTTTGAATTCGCGCAAAAGTACAACCTGCCTATAGAGCGTGTAGTTAAAGGCAAAGAAGACGACGCGCTTCCGTATGACGGCTGCGGGACGCTTGTAAATAGCGAAGAGTTTACCGGTTTGTCCGTGGAGGAAGGTAAAAACGCCATAACCGGAAAGCTAAAATCGAAAGGCTGCGGCGATTTTAAGATAAACTACCGCTTAAGGGACTGGCTTGTGTCACGGCAGCGTTACTGGGGCGCGCCTATACCTATAGTATATTGCGATAAATGCGGTGAAGTGCCCGTGCCGGAGAGCGACCTTCCCGTGCGCCTGCCTTACGATATCGATTTTAAGCCGGACGGCACGTCGCCGCTGCTTAAATCCAAGTCTTTTATGCACACCGAATGCCCAATCTGCGGCGGCAAAGCAAAACGGGACGCCGACACAATGGATACATTCGTTTGCTCGTCATGGTATTTTCTGCGTTATCCGGATAACCGCAACGAAAAAGCGGCTTTTGATACCGGCTGGATAAATAAAATGCTTCCGGTAGACAAATATGTAGGCGGCGCGGAGCATAGCTGTATGCATCTTTTGTACGCACGATTTTTTACAATGGCTTTGCACGATATGGGTTTTTGCGATTTTGAAGAGCCCTTTACCTCGCTTGTACATCAGGGCGTAATATTAGGTCCCGACGGGCAAAGAATGAGCAAATCGCGCGGCAATGTAATATCGCCCGATTCCTACATAGAAAAATACGGCAGCGATGCTCTGCGCATGTATTTGGGCTTTGGGTTTTCGTATATTGAAGGCGGCGCGTGGAACGAAGACGGCATACGGTCTATATACCGCTTTCTTGAACGCGCGGAGCGCACGGTGCAAAGGCTCCTGTCCCAGCATTCCAAAAATGATACGGGGAAAGAGGATTTGCTGTACGCGCAAAATTACGCGATAAAGAATATACGCGCCGATATAGAAGTTTTCTCGTTCAATACCGCAATCGCCCGTCTTATGGAATACGTCAACGCTCTTATCAAATATCTGGACGGCGCGCCCGATAAAGATTTGTGTAAGCAGGCGGCAAATGTTTTAATAAGGCTTATCGCTCCTTTCGCGCCGCACTTTGCCGAAGAACTGTGGGAATTTGCGGGCCAACCCTATTCCGTTTTCAACGCGCCGTATCCTATGCATGACGAATCCGCTCTTGTCCGCAAAACCCTTGAAATGGCGCTGCAGATAAACGGTAAGGTGCGCGGAAAGTTTTTTGTCTCCGCGGACGCGACAAAAGAAGATATCGAAAAGCAGATATTGGAAAGCCCCAATCTTTTGGCTCTGTTCCACGGCAAAACCGTACGCAAAATAATTATCGTGCCCGGACGCGTTGCCAACGTAGTGGCGGGCTGAATATGAAAAAGCGTTTTATATCGATACGTTTTTTAGCCGAAGCGGGCATAACGGCCGCGTTGTATTTTGTGCTTACAATGGCGGTTGCGCCGTTAAGCTTCGGAGAGCTTGGAATGATGCAGCTTCGCGTTTCCGAGGCTCTTTGTGTTCTGCCGTATTTCACTCCGGCCGCCGTTCCCGGGCTTTTTATAGGCTGCGCGCTCGCCAACATATTCAGTTTTCTTGGCGTAATCGACGTAATTTTCGGCTCTCTGACCACTTTGGCTGCTTCGCTTATAACCCGTTTTTTAAAAAACAAATGGCTTTTGCCGCTGCCGTCGGTGCTTATAAACGCCGCCGCCATCGGCGCCCTTCTGCACTTTTTCTATTTCGGGCAGGTACCGCTTTGGATACCCGTGCTGTACGTGGGCGCGGGACAGGCGATTGCATGTTACGCGCTCGGTATGCCGCTGTTTTTCCTTCTTGACAAGCACAAAGCACGGCTTTTTACGCAGCGAAAACAACTTTTTTAAAACGCTTCAAAACCGTCTTTTCTTTTTAATATTATCCGCCCTTTTTGCGCGTATATATGAAATACAAAAGGGGTGGACCATGTATTTAAAAAGCCTTTTTCTCGGCGCGTTCGTAGGCACGGCGGGCACAATGTTTGGCGGAATTTTGGCGGTTTTATTCGGCAAGCGTTCGCCGTCTCCCCGCGCGTTTCTCTCTTTCGCCGGCGGAATGATGATTTCAATAGTTTTCTTTGACATGCTCGCCGAAAGCGCTCAAGCCGGCGGTATTTATGTTATGTGCGGCGGCGCGGCGGCAGGCGGCATTTTTTTCGCTTTGCTTTCGCCTTTAATATCGCGCGGCGATACTTTATCGCTTTATTCCACCGGCATTCTCGTGATTACCGTAATCGCCGTGCATAATCTGCCCGAAGGACTTGCCATAGGCTCGTCACTGGCGCGGGGAGAGAAGTTCGCTTTCTCTCTTTCGCTGCTGCTCTTAACGCACAATATACCGGAGGGAATCGCGGCCAGCCTGCCTCTTTTTTTATCGGGCGTTGGTGTAAAGCGCGTTATTCTTATTTCCGCGTTAACGGGCCTGCCGACGGCGGCCGGCTCTTTTATTGGCACGGCTCTCGGCCATATTTCCGGGGAAATGACAGCGGCTTGCATATCGTTCGCCGGCGGCGCTATGCTTTATATATCTTTGAAGGAATTGATACCGGCAAACCGCGGCGAAAAAAAAGAGCAAAATACTCTATCCGTTATTATGGGGTTTTGCGCGGGCTTTTTTATCACTATGCTTGTGTAACGCCGCCTCCGCCTACCGCGTAAATACGGGCGTCTTTGCATTTTAAAGGCACGGCCGAGGTAATAAAACATTGAGAGCCGCTTATACGCTCAATCAACGCCGACTGCCTTTTGATATCAAGCTCCGAAAATACATCGTCAAGCAGCAAAACCGGACTTTCGTTAAAATCTTTTTTCGCTATTTCAAACGTGGCCAGTTTTAGGGCAAGCATAGCGGTGCGTATCTGCCCCGAAGACGAATAAACCTTTATATCGTTTCCGTCAAGTGATGCCAATATATCCTCCCTGTGCGGTCCGTGAAGGCTAAATCCCTGCTCTATCTCCGAGGAAAGCGATTTTTCCATCTTCTCCAATAATGTGTTTTTAATATCGCTTAAAGCCGCGCTGCATTTATATCGTATAGATAATTTTTCGCCTTTAGAGATACCGCTGTGAATTTTACGGCTTATATCATCAAGCCTGTGCAAAAATTTATGCCTTTCGCTTATTATTCGCGAGCCGTGCTCCGCCATTTGTTCGTTAAATATAAAAACGAGCTTTTTAAGCTGTGGCTCCGCAATGCGCGATTTCAGCAAAGCGTTTTTTTGCGCAAGCGCTTTCGCGTATTCCTGCAGTTCGTAAAAATACGCCGGACGCAGCTTTGATATCTCCATATCTATAAACCGCCGCCGTAATGAAGGCGATTCCTTTAATATTTTTAAATCCTCGGGAGAAAAAACAACGGCGATAAAATTACCCAAAAGTTCGCCCATCTTTTTTACGGGCTGTCCGTTCACCCTTAAGCTTTTCTTTCCGAGAACGCTTATAATCGCCTCTATATCAAGCGCGCCCGCGGAGCGTTTAATACCACCCTTTATATATGCCGTCTCGCCGCCTTCGCGAATGCACTCGGCATCTTTTTGCGCGCGGAACGGCTTTCCTATGCTTAAAAAAGCAATCGCCTCCAAAACATTCGTTTTGCCCGCGGCGTTTTCACCCAAAAGTATATTAACGCCGCCGGAAAAACCAACGGATAAGCTTTTATAGCTGCGGTAATTCTTAAGTATAAGACTGCTTATCTGCATCAAACTCTCCAATCGGATTTCCCGGGGCATTTTCTTCGAACATATGTTCTTGTATGTAAAAGAATTCAGTACCTTCGCGCCAAAAGACAAAGCTTTTTCAGCAGACATTTTATCACGCGCCAATGGTTACGGCAACGGGTTTCACTTTTTACGTACTTGTACAACAGGTACAATGATATTATACCGGCAATAAAAACAGCCTGTCGTATAGACACGCTGCTGTGTGAGTATAAATATAATTGTAACGTCATTTTCCAATATAAATGCGGGTGCTTTTCGCTTTACCCGAAAGAATATGCTCAAGCCGGTTATTCGCGTTGGATATGTACACCTGTGTTCCCGCCTTTGCGGGCCCAAGAGAATATAAAAGCTTGGCCGCGGCCCCCTGCGCGCCGTCACGCGACGCGCCCCTGCAGCAGCCCATCGCGTCCTTAACCTTTGCCTCAAGCCCGTCCGCGCAAGGCGCGGTTATTTCCTCTATCAAAGTTGAAGGGTCTTCGGGGTTCTGGTATATACCATCTACCGAGGTTAATATAACAAGCGTTTTTGCCTTAACAAGCATGGCGACCACCGCGGCGGTTTCATCGTTGTCCACGCACTCGACGACTTTGCGTCCCCCGTTGCCTATTTTGCGCAATTCCATTTTGCGATTTTCTTCGCTGGAAACGGGATCGTTGTAATTTATAATAGGTATCGCCCGCTGCTTCGGCGCGCGTATCAAAAGCCGGTATATATGTTCTTTTTTCTCCGCATCGTTAAAATGGCTGTGTTCTAAAAGCACCTGACGCACGGAATACGCGGGGTTTATAAACTCACGATAGTTTTCCATTAAAATAGCCTGACCCTGCGCGGCATAATCCGTTTTTATATCTTCCACATCGCCCGAAAGCTCACATCCGTGGCGTTTGATATAATCAATGCGGCCGATTTCCGTAGCGCCCGAGCTGACAAGCAGCATTCCGGGCTTTAAGGACTTGCCAAGCCTTGAAAATATATTATAATCAATATCTCCGTCGTCACGGCGAATTAAAGCCATTGATCCTATTTTTATTACAATATCGTACATACGGCGATTTACCCCATCCTTGCGAGCGACAGCTGGTTGCTTACAGTATAATAATCGCAAACATAAATGTAAAGCCTGATGCTAAACAAAAAGCCTTAACCTTAAGCAATCCAAAACAGCATGGCAAGAAAGCGCTCAGTATGCTCGATGTGCCCGTTCCGTACTTGATTATGCTCACAACTTATTGCCCGTTTTTTCCGGTAATGAAGCCGATATGCGCGGCGGGGCAATCAACGTACCCTTACGTTGATCTTTAACCATCAAAAACGCCAGTATGACCATGGCAATAATAATTCCCGTTCCCCCAATAATCCCCGTTGGCGCAGGCCCTAAGAAGTTGTCGATAGCTTCAGGTCCCGGTATATAGAAAAAGCCTATCGTCGCAAGACCGTTGAGTGAGCCATACGCGATAGCCGCCGGCAAACAGCTTCTTGTTTTTAGCGACAAATACGAAAGCAGCGTTCCAAAAGCAATACAAAATCCGCACATTGCGAGTATACTGGTATAAGGATGTCCGGCGAAATCTGATCCGTAGTTGAGCCCCATTAATGTAAGCGGCGCGTGCCACAGTCCCCAGATTATCCCGCTTATCAACAACGTGGGTATAATGGAGAACTTTTCACATAGCTTTGGAACAAGATAGCCCCGCCAGCCCCATTCTCCGCCTATAGAAGTAATAATACTAAATATAGGCGCCAGTATCAGAGATTGCACCACACTAATAATAACAAATGATTTTTGTGTCTCAGCATTGGCTTCAATTCCTTGATCTGCAAGCAACTTTGTCATATATCCCATTTGAGAATCGAATCTTGACGGAAATACGAGAAAATAAACAGCTGTGCCAACTACAATAAGCACCGAAGGCAGCAGCCATGCAATAATATAGAACTTGATATGCCCTTTAATATTAGGCAGTATCCAAGCATCGCGAAAATATTCTTTTGTGATCAACCGCGTTAACGCTACGCAAGCCGCCGGTATTAACATAACAACCATCAACAGCAAATTTAGTTCAATTGTATTCGATGATTCAATAGTATTGCTGATAATAATTGCTTCTGCTGCAAATGTAATCACAAATGTCAGCACCAAAAAAATAATAATTCTTCTAACGGTCATTGGCTTTTCCATAGTCTTTCCCTCTTTCCATAAAAAATACAGGCGTATAATCGTAACGTCTTACTGATAACGGCCATATCATAAGCAATCACCACCGTATTTTATATCATTTTATACTGTCTCGGATAATAAATTTATGGACGATACCCGCGGCTTATATATCGGTTGAGCATACATATTGCTGCTATTTCTTCAACCTTAAAATTATTAACCTTTTAATCTTATCATCTTTGTTTATTGTATACCTTCCAACAACAAAAAGGTCAATACCTTTATTTAAAACTTTTTTACAGTTTGAAATACTGATTCGCGCACCATACAACAAATGACTAATTTAAATGCCTATAATTATTATTGTTTATCTCCGCGGCATTTGGTTGATTTTTCAGTCCATGTTTGATATCCTAATTCGTGAAAACAAAAATAAATAGTTGGTATTAAATAATGACAATTGCTATTGGGAGCGATCACGGGGGCGTTTCATTGAAAAGCGCAGTGATTGAACACTTGCAGAAAAAAGGCGTAAATACTATAGACAAAGGCGCTTACGATAAAACGTCGTGCGATTATTCGGATTACGCCGTGCCCGTATGTAACGCCGTGCTTTCGGGCGAAGCCGATTTGGGCATACTTATATGCGGCACAGGAATAGGCATGTCCATTTCGGCCAATAAGATACGGGGTATCCGCTGCGCAGTGCTTGGAGATGTTTTTTCCGCCAAAGCCACGCGCTCACATAATGACGCGAATGTAATGTCTTTGGGCGAGAGGGTAATAGGGCACGGACTGGCGCTTGAGATTGTCGACGCCTTTTTAGGAACGGTTTTTTCCAATGAGCCGCGGCATAAAAGAAGAATCAGTAAAATGATGGATCTGGAGCGGTAAACCCCGTCTTTCTTTTTTCTGTCAATAAAAACGGAGGCAGCTATGGGTAAACTGGTAATAATGGACCATCCGCTTATACAGCACAAAATATCGCTTATAAGGGACAAAAAAACCGGTACGAAAGATTTTAGGGAACTTGTTGACGAAATTGCCATGCTTATGGCATACGAAGTAACTCGCGACCTTCCTTTAAAAGAAGTGGAAATAGAAACGCCTGTCGCTAAAGCCAAAACGCGTGTAATCTCGGGTAAAACCATAGGAATAATACCTATTCTGCGCGCCGGCCTTGGTATGGTAAACGGTATTTTATCGCTTGTGCCCGCGGCAAAAGTAGGGCATATTGGTTTATTCCGCGACCCTGACACTTTGCAGCCTGTCGAATACTACTGCAAGCTGCCTTTCGACGCTTCGGAAAGGGATCTTATTATTCTTGACCCCATGCTGGCGACGGGCGGAAGCGCGTGCGGCGCGATACAGCTTCTTAAAGACCGCGGAGTTTTAAATATAAAGCTGGTGTGTTTGATTGCGGCGCCCGAGGGTATAGATACCGTAACGAAGGCACATGAAAACGTCGATATTTATGTGGCGGCCGTTGACGAACGCTTAGACGAGCACGGATATATAGTTCCCGGCCTTGGCGATGCCGGAGACAGGCTTTTCGGCACTAAATAACAGGAGACACAATGGCGATAGATATTTTAAACCAAATAAAATCCGCCGAAGCGCAAGCGGACGAAATAAGGCAAACCGCCGTTCTTGCCGCGAATGACGCGCTCAAAGCCGCGGCGGAAGAATATGAGCGGCTTGAAAGCGATATGATAAATAAAGCGCGCCGGTCAAGCCTTGATAAGGTGGATAAGTCAAAGCAAGCGGTATATGCCAAGCTTAACGAACAACAGCCGCAAAGACAATTAAAATACGACGAGCTGAAAAAAACCGCTGTGAAAAAGCTGGATATAGCGGCTGACATTTGTATAGAAGGGCTACTAAAAGCACATGGCTATATTGGGGATGAAAAAAATAGCGCTTATTTCCCACAAGGATAATAAAGAAGCGCTTCTTAAATCCATGCAAAGGCTGGGCGCGGTTGAAGTTGTCTTTGCGGCTTTTGACGGCATCGCGCCGTCCGCGGCATCCGAAAAGCAAACACATATGGAAGCCATGCTTTCCGATGTGCGCATAGCCCTTGATACAATACAACAGTATGATGATAAAAAAAGCTCTTTTTTCGAGCCCAAACCCCTTATTTCGGCAAATCAGCTTAATAACGCGCGCGGCAGCATCAATAAAGCGGCAGAGATTATTGATAGCATTAAGCGGCTCAACAGCGATTTCGCGTCTCAAAAATCGCGCCGTCAGCGGCTTAAAAACCATATGGCACAGCTTGCGCCTTATGCTTGTTTCGATATACCTTTAGAAACGCTCGGCGACGGCAAATATACATTTAGCTTTCTGGGTACTCTGCCGGATGAAAATAAGCAGAATTTTGAACGGCTGTGCGAAGAATATTCCGATGCCGCGTATGTTGAATGTTCGGAATCCGATAAAGGGCTGTTTTCGGTATATATTATTGCGCACAACGATATAAAAGAGCGATTTATAGGCGAGCTTAAATACATGGGGTTCTCTGACGCGCCTTCCAAAGACAGCCGCGGCACGCCCGCCTGTATTATTTCTGCCGGCGCGGACGAGTATGACGCGCTTTTGCATGAAACTTTAGAAGGCGAGAAGAAAGCCAAAGAGTATTCCAAATACAAAAGCCTTCTGTTTTTACTGGAAGATTATCTGCTTACCGAGCTTGCAAGAGAACGCTGCCGGGAAAAGCTTGGCGAGACGAGCGCCGCGTTTGTGCTTGAAGGCTGGGTCATCGCCGATGAATGCGAGAATATAAAACAGGAGCTTGAAAAAACAGCGCCGGAGGCTTATATCAGTTTTCACGATCCCGCGGACGATGAAACGCCCCCGACAGTGCTTTCAAATTCACGTTTGACGGCTCCTTTTGAGGCGGTAACAAATATGTACGACGTGCCGTCTTCCCGCGGTTTCGACCCCAACATGATTATGGCCTTTTTCTATTTTATTATTTTTGGAATGATGATGGCAGATGTTGTCTACGGTATAGTTTTAACTCTCGGCGCTTTTTTGATGCTTAGAATTAAAAAACCCGAGGGTATGTTCAGGAAAATTACCACGGTAATAATGATATGCGGCGTATCCTCATTTCTTTGGGGCTTCTTTTACGGGACAATACTCAGTATCGAGGGAATACCGTACGTGCTAAACCCTCTCGCGGATTCGCAAAGCGCGCTGCTTACTCTTGTTTTGTGCCTCGCGGTAGGCTTAGTTCATATATTTACCGGACTTATTATAGGAATGTATGTCGACATACGCCGCGGCAATTTTTTGGACGCCATATACGATCGTTTTTCCTGGATTTTATTAGTCGGCGGCATAATAATGCTTCTTTTTGGCGGTATTTTAGGTACTGTTGGTTTGTACATGGCGCTTGCCGGAGGAGCGATATTGCTTTTCACCCAGGGCAGGCATAAGAAAGGCTTTGTAAAAAAGCTAATAGGCGGCTTAGCCAGCCTTTACGGCATTTCAGGCTACATAGGCGACATACTGTCTTATTGCCGCATATTCGGCATGGGGCTTGCCACCACCGTTATCGCAATGGTGTTCAATACAATAGGCGGTATGCTTATGGGCAATATAATCGGTTATATATTTGGTATTGTTGTGCTTACGGTCGGTCACGTATTTAACATAGCCATAAATACGCTCGGTGCATTTGTGCATACCGCCCGTCTGCAGTATATAGAGTTTTACAACAAGTTTTATGAGGGCGGCGGCCGTCTGTTTAAGCCTCTTTCAATAAACACGCGGCACCACCGTATGGGCGACTGATACCGCAGCAACAGGCGGATAATATAAAATAAGCAATTCTCTTAAATTAGGAGGGATACAAAAATGTCCGATTTCTTTGGTGAGTATTTTGGCATGATTATATCAACAATGGGCGCCGCGCTAGCGGCGGGGCTTGCGGGCATAGGCTCCGCGATTGGCATAAGCATAACCGGACAGGCCGCGGCGGGTCTGGTGTCAGAAGAGCCGGATTTGTTCGGCCAGTCGCTCGTACTGCAGCTTCTGCCCGGCACGCAGGGCATTTACGGTTTATTGGTTGCTTTTCTTATACTGCTTGGCAACGGCGTTATAGGGGGCGGCACAATATCCGCCGCGCAGGGATGGATTTACTTCTTCGGCGCGCTTCCAACGGCAATCGTTGGGCTTTTCTCGGCTATCGCGCAAGGCAAAACTGCCGTAAGCGGCATAGCGCTGCTAGGCAAACGCCCCGAGGAGCTCGGCAAAGCCATTACAATGGCTATAATGGTTGAAACATACGCTGTTTTGGCGCTTCTTATATCTATGCTTGTTATATTGCTTGGCCGTGCGGCTTAAAAAAGGACGTGATATAATTTGGCTGATGCACAAAAGCTTATAGACAAAATACTAAATGACGCTAAGCTCGATGCAAAAAAGCACCGGCAGGAAACAGAGCGTAAAAAACAGGAGCTTCGCGATAAAACGCACCGCGCCGTTGATAAACGCGTTGCGGAAATAGAGCGCGCGGCTGATGAGGCCATACTTGAAAACAACAAGCGCATTAAAGCGGTTTATGATTTGGAGCACAGAAAACAAATACTTGCCGCCAAGCAAGAGGTTATGGCGCGGGCAAAATCGCTCGCTATGCAAAAGCTTTGTTCTTTGAATAAAGACGACTACCTTAGTCTGCTGAAACGTCGGCTTCTTGAATGCGCGGCGAATGGCGAAGGCGGAATAATTGTTTCCGGCAGTGAGACAAGCATAGATTCAAAATTTATAAACGATATTAACGGCGCGCTTGTAAAGCGCTCGGGAAAAGGCAATATATCGCTTCTTCCCGAAAAACACGAAATGTCCGGCGGTTTTTTATATGTCAACGGGGGGCTGGAGGTTGATGTTTCGCTTGAAGCCCTGCTGGACGAAATCTGGCAGAAGCGTGAAACAGAAATTGCCGCCGCGCTGTTTGAAGAAGAATAATAGCAGAGGAATAAATGTCACAGACATCAAGCAGTTATCCGTATGCTTCGGTGCGAGTTAAAGCGCTGGAGCTGCGGCTGATTACAAAAGAAAAACTTGCGCGGCTTATAGAAACGGACGGCTTTGACGCGGGTATGCGCGTTCTTGCCGAGTTCGGATACGGCCACGGCGTATCGGGTACAGATTTTGAACTGCTGATAACAAAGGAGCTGGCTGAAACCGACGCGCTTTTAGCCGCGCTTTCCCCCAGCGATATTTTTACGCGCATTATGCGCCTTGAGCGCGATTACCAGAACCTAAAGGTAATCGTTAAGCTGCTTCTGCGTGATAAAAACTTAGCCGATATATCGCTTGCGCCCGGGAACTTGAGCATTGAAACGCTTTTGCATGCGATAACGGATAATAACTATCATGATTTGCCGGAGCCTATGAAAGAAGCTCTGACTTATATAGACAGCCAGTTTGCCGTCGCGGCGGACGCGTCCATAGTCGGGGTCGCGCTTGATAGGGCCTATGCCAAAGACGTTACGCGTCAAACCCAAAAGCTTGGCAATCCGTTGGTAAGCGAATACTTTCGGGTATTTTTTGATTTGACGAACATTATAGCGCTTCTGCGCGTGCGGGCGTCAAAAGCGGATAAAGCCGTTTTTGAACGCGCGTATCTTTACGGCGGCGAAATAAGCAGGCGCGTTCTCTCCGACGCTTTTGAAACGGCGGACGAGAGCTTTCTCTCTTCCGCGGCGAAAGGCGCATACTCAAGCGTTCTGGCGGAAGCTTTCGCCGACTATCAAAAAAGCGGCAGCCTTTATATGCTGGAAAAAGCGCGGGACGATTATCTGTTAAGCCTGCTGCGCAAAAACCGATTCGATATGTTCGGCATAGGTCCGCTTATGGGTTATTTTCTGGCCAAGCAGCGCGAGGCCGCGTCGGTGCGAATGGTTATGACCGCGAAACAGGGCGGTATTGAAGCCGAAATAGTATCAAAACGGCTCAAACAGCTTTATATTTAAAGGATGTATATGAACAAAATAGGCGTCGTCGGTGATACGGACAGTATTATCGGCTTTAAAACACTGGGTATAGACATATACCCCGCGACGGGAGACGAAGCGTCGCGGGTTATAAACCGCCTCGCTTCAAGCGGCTACGCTATTATTTTTGTTACCGAACAGACTGCGCGGCACGCCCGGGAAACAATAGAAAGATATAAAACTACTCCGTTTCCCGCTATTATTCCCATTCCGGGAAACAGGGGTACGACAGGCTTTGGTATGCGCGGTATTCACGCCAATGTAGAAAAAGCCATAGGCGCTGATATTTTACTCGATTAACTTTCAGGAAGGGTTTATTATGGTAGGCAAAATTGTAAAGGTTTCCGGCCCGCTTATAGTTGCTAAGGGTCTGCGCGAGAGCAAAATGTACGACGTTGTGCGCGTAAGCGAAAAAAAGCTTATTGGCGAGATAATCGAACTTAGGGGCGATATGGCGTCCATACAGGTTTACGAGGAAACCAGCGGGCTGGGTCCCGGGGAAGCGGTATACCCTACCGGCGACCCTTTATCGGTGGAACTCGCTCCCGGGCTTATCGCTGCAATTTTCGACGGTATTCAGCGCCCTCTCGATAAAATACGCGAAATCGCCGGAGACCGCATAAGCCGCGGCATAAGCCCTGCCGCCCTTGACCACAGCAAAAAGTGGCGGTTTGTGCCCGCCGCCAAAACAGGTGATTTTGTCACAACCGGAGACTTTTTAGGCTATGTTCAGGAAACTTCTCTCGTCCGCCATTATATAATGGTGCCGCCGGAAATTACGGGTACCGTCGAGTGGCTGCAAGACGGGCAGGCGACTATAACCGAAGCTGTCGCTAAGCTTAAAACTCCGCAGGGCGAAACAAAAGAAATAATAATGCTGCAAAAATGGCCTGTACGTATAGGGCGCCCGTTTGCCGAAAAACTGCCTCCTTCCGAGCCTATGATAACAGGCCAGCGTGTTATTGATACGCTTTTCCCCATAGCGAAGGGCGGAGTAGCGGCCGTTCCCGGACCGTTTGGCAGCGGGAAAACGGTTGTACAGCACCAATTGGCAAAATGGGCGGACGCGGATATTATAGTTTATATAGGCTGCGGCGAACGCGGCAACGAGATGACAGATGTTTTGATGGAGTTTCCGGAGCTTTTAGACCCGCATTCGGGAGAACCGCTTATGAAGCGCACGGTGCTTATAGCGAATACGTCCGATATGCCCGTGGCGGCGCGGGAAGCCTCAATATATACCGGAATAACAATAGCCGAATATTTCAGGGACATGGGCTATAAGGTGGCTGTCATGGCGGACTCAACCTCCCGCTGGGCGGAAGCGCTTCGCGAAATGTCCGGCCGTCTTGAAGAAATGCCCGGCGACGAGGGCTATCCGGCTTATCTTTCTTCCCGTCTTGCGGGCTTCTACGAACGCGCCGGCATAGTCAAAGCGCTTGGGGCGGACGGCCGCACAGGAGCCATAACGGCCATAGGCGCCGTATCTCCTCCGGGAGGCGACATTTCGGAGCCCGTTTCACAGGCTACGCTTAGAATAGTTAAGGTTTTCTGGGGACTGTCCGACCAATTGGCTTACAAACGCCATTTTCCGGCTATAGACTGGCTGACCTCGTATTCTCTTTATACCGAGAACTTAAACGATTGGTTCGACGAGCACATATCTTGCGAATGGAACGCTTTACGGGCAAAGGCCATGCAAATTTTACAGGAAGAATCCGAGCTTGAGGAGATAGTACGCCTTGTGGGCGTTGACGCGCTCTCTCTTAAAGACCGCTTAAAGCTTGAGATCGCCCGCTCCATACGCGAAGACTATCTGCACCAAAACGCCTTCCATGAAACGGACACTTATACATCGCTAAATAAACAATTCGGGATGCTCTCTTTGATATTAAGGTGGGGCGAGCTTGGGGAAAAAGCCCTTGCCTCCGGAGCCGAGCTTTCCAAAATTACCGCAATGCCCGTAAGGGAAGATATAGGCCGCGCCAAATATACGGACGAGAAAAACATTGACGCGCATTATGCAAAAATAAGCGAAAGCCTAAAGTCGCAGACAGAGGCGCTTTGCGAGGAAGGTGGAATTAATATTGCTTAAAGAATACCGCACAATAAGCGAGGTTGTAGGCCCGCTGATGCTTGTTGAGGGCGTCGACGGCGTTAAATATGACGAACTCGTACAGATAATACAGCAAAACGGAGAGGTAAGGCGCGGCAAAGTTCTTGAGATAAACGGCGATAAGGCGCTTGTTCAGCTTTTTGAAAGCGCTCAGGGCTTGAAAATCGCGACGTCCAAAGCGCGTTTTTTGGGGCGCAGCATAGAGCTTGCCGTATCTTATGATATGCTCGGACGTGTTTTTGACGGTATGGGCGAGCCTATGGACGGCGGTCCCGCCATAATACCCGAAAAACGCATGGATATAAACGGCGCCCCTATTAATCCGGCGTCCAGAGACTATCCGCAAGAGTTTATTCAAACGGGTATATCCGCCATAGACGGGCTTAATACGCTTGTCCGCGGCCAAAAGCTTCCGGTGTTTTCCGGCTCCGGACTGCCGCACGCCAACCTTGCCGCACAGATTGCGCGCCAGGCTAAAGTGCTTGGCGGCGAAGGCAGCTTCGCGGTGGTTTTTGCCGCGGTCGGCATAACATTCGCCGAGGCGGATTTTTTCATAAACGATTTTAAAAAGACCGGCGCTATCGACCGCACCGTTTTGTTTATAAATCTTGCGGACGATCCCGCAATTGAGCGTATATCAACGCCGCGTATGGCGTTAACCGCGGCTGAGTACTTAGCGTATGAGAAAGGGCTTCATGTGCTGGTTATAATAACCGATATCACCAATTACGCGGAAGCTTTAAGGGAAGTATCGGCGGCGAGGAAAGAAGTTCCGGGCAGGCGCGGATATCCCGGATATCTTTATACTGATTTGGCGACTATGTACGAACGCGCCGGACGCATAAAGGGCAGAAAGGGCTCCGTCACACAGATACCTATACTGTCTATGCCCGAAGACGATAAAACTCATCCCATACCCGATTTGACGGGATATATAACAGAGGGGCAGATAATACTCTCGCGCGAACTGCTCCGCAAAGGGCTTACTCCGCCCATAGAGGTTCTGCCGTCGCTTTCAAGGCTTAAGGATAAAGGTATAGGCCAGGGCAAAACCCGCGAAGACCATGCGGATACCAGCAACCAGCTTTTTGCGGCGTACGCGCGCGGCAAGGACGCGAAAGAGCTGTCCGTAATACTCGGCGAGGCGGCGTTGTCCGATATAGACAAGCTTTACTCCAAGTTTGCGGATGCTTTCGAGAGCGAATATATCTCTCAGGGTTATGAAACCAACAGGACCATAGAGGAAACGCTTAATCTTGGCTGGAGGCTGCTTAAAATTCTGCCCGTAACGGAGCTTAAACGCATAAAGGATTCTTATATCGATAAGTACCTTCCGGCGGATGAGGAATAACAATGGCGCTGCTTAGAGTAAACCCCACAAGGATGCAGCTGACAAAGCTTAAAAACCGGCTTACGACCGCGTCCCGGGGACACAAGCTTTTAAAAGACAAACGCGATGAAATGGTGCGTATATTTCTTCTGCTTATACGCCGCAATAAGAAGCTTAGGCAGTATGTGGAGCAGGCGCTTGGCGTCGCTCTGCGCGGCTTTGTGCTGGCGCGGGTGGCAATGAGCAAAGAGGCCTTAGACGAAGCTTTGATATACCCCGTGCGCGAGGCGGAGCTTGCGCTCTCCCACGCAAATGTTATGAGCGTAAATGTGCCTAAAATAAGCTACGCCGAAAAAAAACAGGAACAAAGCTTTTTCCCATACGGCCTAATGAACACTTCTTCAGAGCTTGACCGCGCAACGGCGGAATTATCGCGGGTTCTGCCGCAGCTTGTTGAGCTTGCGGAGCTTGAAAAGACTTGCAACATGCTTGCGGACGAGATAGAGAAAACCCGCAGGCGCGTTAACGCTTTGGAATACGTTATGATACCGCAGCTTAAAGAGACAATAAAATACATACGCATGAAGCTGGACGAAAACGAGCGCGGCAGTCTTATAAGACTTATGAAAACCAAAGAGATGATAGCGAAAAGAGAAGTAAAGTAAGAGGGTTTGCGCCCTCTTATTTTGTATACAGTAAAATATACTTGTTTATATGCTTTCCTTTACACTGTTTTCAGTAATTTCAGTTTCACTTTTAGCCAATCCATACTTTTCAACGCTCCCAAACATGAACGTGAGAACGATGGTTAAAATACCGGCATTTACATATATCGTTATGTATGTAAAAACGGTTGTCCCCGGTACATATAAAAACTCCGAACTAAGCATTCCACTAATTACAAAAAAACCCCACAAGGCAATTAGAAAAGTCGCATTGATTATAATAAAAAGTTTATTATAAATATATTTTCTAACCAACCTGTACAAAGTGAAGCCGTAAGCAATTGCCATTAATGGGCATACAAATTGTATACTGTTTATTATTAAATCAAACATGCTACCATAAAATCCAAATGCCTTTGATACATAAGGTCTGAGCATTAAATACACATGCATAATAATAGTCAGCATTACAAAGCAGAAGGCCGATTTTGAGAATATAAGCAACGAATTTATTATTTTCTTCTTCAGTTTTTTTTGCATATTTAGGTTTCTACTTTTTATCATATTTTTAAACACTAACGCCAAAGCTATTGTCATTGGTGCAATTGTATTAACAGAAGTCAGTAAAAACTCGAAAATCAAAGAGTCGTCCAAAATATAATCAGCAAACATTTCTAAATAAAAAGCAACGCAAAATAAGATTATTAAAATTACAGCGTTTACTATCATAATCAGGAAGCACCGTTTATTGCTTTTAAAAAGCGAAAATAATAAATATGCATAGCCAATTCCCAAAAGAAACTGTGGAATATAAAATAAAAAGGAAATATAGATATAACTAAATACTGGGCTCTTATCTGGAATAACAATAATAAAACCTATAAAACTATTTACCCCCCAAAAAGCAATAAATAACGCCACAAAAGCAAATATATTTTTAAATATAATCTTCCACATTCCTTTCACCCTCCGATGCGCCTTATTGTTTTTATTATACATGCTGTTGTGCCAAATGTATATAATTGGCTTACGAGCTCAAAAAAGCCCCGCAATAAGCAGGGCTTTTGCCAAACTCCTTACATCACAAGCGTTCCGTCGTTGGTGTGCAAAATTATCAGTATATCCTCCTCAACGCCGGTTTTTACGTTAATGTAGATTATATAGTCGCGCCCGTTATACGAGCCGGTAAACTCCCAGCACAACCTCTCGGCGCCTGATTCCAGCGGTATAAGCGCAAGACGCGTTTTATTTATCTTTATGCCGCCGTTTATTTTCTCCCGCGCCTGCTCCTTTGTCAGTTCGGGCGTATCAAAGCCGCGGCTTTGATGGGACATTAAATAATTGTTGGCGTCAAGTCCGACAACCGTCTCCGTCGGTATATCCACCCAAACCTTTATCAAATCGGGATACAGCACAATATCTTTCTCCACCGGCGCTAAATTTATCAGCGCAAGACCGTTGTAGAACTGCGCGTAGCTGGGCGCGCTTTCGCCGTAGCCTTTATCACGCAAAAACTTTTGCGCTGCCAAAGAAAGCCTCTCGTATTTTTCGTCCGTTGGGACGGCGGAAATTCCGCCGTCGTGACCGCTCATAAACCAAAGAACTTTCCCGCCCTTCTTAGTTATAAAAATCCTAAGCCGCGTTCCGTCCTTTTCTGCTGCAAAATTATAACACGGTATATTGCCGTCGCATTCGCCTTCCGGTGAAAGCGCGTCCGATGAAATTTCCAAAAACTTAGCCGCCGCCCGCGCGGCCTTTTCTAACGTCACCTCGCCGCCGCTAAGCCCTTCGGGCCGCTTGTTTTCGGTGCTTTCCGAAAACGGCCCGTCATACATAAGACGCGGAAATTCCTGATTGGCAAAATCAATATTAGCGCCCTGCGCTTCCGTTTCCATGTACACGCTTGATAAAAACGCCGTATCGCCCGGATACGCGCCGTCGCGCCACACGGCGTCAAGAGAAGCGTAAATATCCCTGCACGAGTCGGCCAGCTTTTTAATCTCGTCAAAATTACCCTTGGTAAGCGTTTCGCCGAACGCGAGTTTGCGGGACAAAGCGCGGCAATAGTCGCCCGCCCTGTTTACAAACTGTGTTAATTGCTCCGTGCCCGAGAATGAAACGGGAAGAGCGGATATAGCCCCCTCCGTTTCTCCGGCCTGCCGCCAAACATCCACAAGCAGCATCTCGTGCTGACTTGGACCGCTTGATACCGCAAGCTTGTTCAGCTTGCCTTCCAGGCTTGACACGTCCGTAAGCAAATCCTCAAAAGCCCTCGTATAAATAGCGGACACTTGTCTTTTTAGTTGATTTCGCTCGTCATGCAACACAATTGCGTATACGGATAAACCGGCTATAAGCAGCCCCGCCGTCGCTATCGCTATCAGCTTATGAATTCTTTTCATCTTTGTCCTCCCTATTTGCAGAAAATATGCGTGCCTATTGTAATTAACACCGGTCTTGAGCGTATCCACTTGTTTTGCGTTTTAGCGGGATTGTAGAAAAACAACGCGCCTCCCGAAGGGTCCCATCCGTTTATCGCGTCACGCGCCGCCCTTAAAGCGGCAGAATCGGGCGCCATATTTATCTGGCCGTCATCAACAACGGAAAAGGCGCCGCTTTGATAGATAACCTTCGCCATTGTGTTGGGAAACTTAGAGCTTTTTATGCGGTTGAGCACTACCGCCCCAACCGCAACCATACCCTCGTACGGCTCGCCCCTCGCCTCGCTGTGGCAAAGCTGCGCAAGCAAATACACGTCTTTATCGTTGTTGCTGCCGCCGGAGTTTCCGGAACGCCCCGACGGCGGCGTAACTCCAAGCTTTTCAGCCGTCTGCGCGCCTACAACTCCGTCAACCGTAATTCTGTGCTTTCTTTGAAACGCTATAACCGCGTCCTGCGTTAAAGCGCCGAATTGTCCGTCAACCTTGCCCTTGTAATATCCCCAGTCGGAGAGCCTCCTTTGTATTTCCTTTACGCCGTCTCCGCTTGAACCCATTCTGTATGACGCCGCCGCAATATCACAACCGTAAGAAAAAACCGCAAGCAATATTATAAGAATTATCGCCAGCGGCTTTTTTAAGCTTTTCATTTTGTCTTCTCCTTAAGAGGGTTTCTAAACGGCCTATCCGAAAAGGCTTTTAAAAAGTTCCGCGAGAAAAGATGTGTATTCTACATCCTGTTCGTCAGTCTTTTCCAATTCGGTGATACACAGAGGCGGAAACATTACGCACCACCAGTTTTCGCCCTCACCCTCGCCAAGCGTTAACGAAAGCGCCTGATAGTCTCCTTCCGGGTATGTTTTTCCCTTATACGTTTTTTCGGGAAAATGAAACACGCCTACCTTTAAGTCCGTTTCGTACTCAAAGCCGCCGTCCGATAGCACCTTATCCGCCGTCTCTTTTATTGTCTCTAGGCTCTCCTCAATATATGCACGGGCGGAAGCCTGATTTTCGCATTTGCTTATTTTATCTTTTGTGGCATAAAGCACAGCATCACGCACGACAAGCTTTATCTTTTGATCTTTCGCGCTGTTTGAATTAGCTTTTATATGCAGCCGCAGCGGGGGCTCGGCGCACCCGCAAAACAACATAATTATCGCTAAGAACAAAGCGACAGCCATTTTCTTTTTACCGCCGTTATCACCTGACATATTTGTTATCCCTTCATCAATCGTCACAGAATATACACAAATTGATTATTGCCACCATGCACAAAAACTATTCATGTTAAAAAAGCGTATAAAAAAAGCCCGATGGGGGCTTTAATAGTTAATTTGTTTTTAAGGCGCCACTTATCTTATGTTTCGCCGCCTGTTTCGGATTCGGTTTTTCCTATTCTCACGCTTTCCGCAATGCTTTCAAGCAGTCTGCGCTGCTGTGGCGTTGATACCTCGTCCGTTTCCGACTTTGGATTAATAAGCGTATTATAGATATCAATATAAACAACACCCTTGGGAGCGTCGATTAAATATTCGAATCCGTGAAACTTTGCTTCCTCAAAATTTTCGGTAAAATCTTCGTAAATATACTCAAACTTTTTTGCCGCCATGCCGCCAATTTCGAGAGTTTGAACCTCTCCCGTATAATCGTCGCTGTATATAATAAGGCGTTCGTCAAGAAAATCATCCAGCGTTAAATATTGCTCGTCATACGCAAGGTAATAAACTTGGGCATATGCGGATATATTATCGGAAATTTTCAGCACCATAATATCCATATAAACAGAATCTTCCACCCAATTGTCCGGCACGGAAATTACAATATCCCCCTGCTGCGACTTTAGCGTCTTCGCAAGTACCGGCTCGTCTAAAGCCTGCGTGCCGCAGCCGCAGAAAAACGTTGACAATGCGTATAACAAAAACAGAACACACAATAATTTACGCATCAAATACCTTCCTTGATGAAATATTGTTATCAATTATAACACAAACGGATAATGATGTTTATTATTTTTTGATATAGCAAAAAAAGCGCCGTGTTTTATATTGATTCCGCGGGTTTATTTTAAATTGGAGCGTGCAATTGTTTTTATGCAATTGTTTGTGCTATAATTATTTTTGATTATAAGCGGAGAGTAAGTATGCGGCGTATAATGATTACCATAAAAGGCACGCAATCTGAAGGCGATAATAACGAACTTATAGAATTTGTCACCGAGGGGCGCTTTTGCCGGCTTTCGGACGGCTATCTGTTAGAATATGAAGAAAGCGCTTTAACCGGTATAAACGGCTGCACAACAAAGCTTACGCTTAAAAACGACAGCGTTATACTGCAAAGAAGCGGTTCGATTGATACTCATATGGTGTTCTCGCCGGGCAGCGTGTTTTCGGGCTTTTACTCGACGCCGGGCGGCACAATGAACCTAAGCGTATATCCGCTGCGTATCGAAAGCCGGCTAGGAGAGGATGACGGCAGTTTAAATCTCGAATACGAGATGACATCGGGAGAAATGTTTACGCAAAATAAACTGAGTTTATCGTTTAAACAAATGAAAGACAGCAAAAGCTAAACCCGTCTATGCTATATTTTAAACAATCAGAGGTGATAAAATGATTATTGACTGGCTCGGACACTCATGCTTTAAGATAACGCTTAAAAACGGTACCAGAATTTTGATTGACCCTTACGACGAAGCCACCGGATATTCACCCTCTCGTATTGAAACGGATATCGTTATTATCAGTCACATGCATCACGATCACAGCGATTTATCATACGTTACAGGCGACTATACGGTTGTAAACAAACCGGGCGGTTATAAATTCGGCGATTTAACTATTGAAGGGTTTAAAACATGGCACGATTGCGAGCAAGGAAAGTTGCGCGGCGAAAACACGGTTTTTTTACTCACCGTTAACGGTCTTCGGGTTTGCCATATGGGAGATTTGGGCTGTATGCCGGAAGATTCCGTGCTTGAAAAGCTTAAAGGAACGGAAGTGCTTATGGTACCGGTTGGCGGCAACTATACTATAGACGCTAAAGAAGCGCTTGCCGTTTGCGAGGCCATAGCCCCTAATATAATATTACCCATGCACTTTAAAACGTCCGCGACCAATATTGATATAGCGCCTTTGCACGAATTTCTTGAAATCGCGCGCAGCGATTACGATATTTCTCATCTTGGAAAGTGCCAAATGAAAATTGACAAGGCTTCACTTAAAAAGCGGACTCGCATAATGGTTATGGAATATCTATAAATATTTTTTTACTTATTTTTTGAAGGGGTTTTTTTTATGGCAACAAAGTTCATTTTTATTACCGGAGGGGTTGTCTCATCGCTCGGAAAAGGCATCACCGCCGCATCACTCGGGCTGCTGCTGAAAAGCCGCGGCTTTAAAGTTTCGCTGCAAAAATGCGATCCCTACATAAACGTCGATCCCGGAACAATGAGCCCTTTCCAGCATGGGGAAGTGTTTGTAACGGACGACGGCGCGGAAACAGACCTTGATATAGGTCACTATGAGCGTTTCACGGATGAAAACTCTTTCGCCGACTCTAACGTTACCACCGGAAAAGTTTACTGGCAGGTTATAACCAAAGAACGCAGAGGAGATTATCTTGGAGGAACGGTACAGGTTATTCCGCATATTACCGATGAGATAAAACGCCGTATTTATAACGTGGCCGGCAAATCGAAACCCGACGTGGTAATAACCGAGATAGGCGGTACCGTGGGCGATATTGAATCCCAGCCTTTTCTTGAAACAATACGCCAGATAAAGTGGGAAGTCGGTGAAGAGAACTGTATTTATATACATGTTACGCTTATGCCTTATCTTAGCAAGGTCGGGGAGCTTAAAACCAAGCCCACACAGCACAGCGTTAAGGAGCTTCGCACCATAGGCATAGAGCCGGATATAATAGTTTGCCGCAGCGAAATGGAATTAAACGATGATATAAAACGCAAGATATCGCTTTTTTGCAATGTCAGCCCCGCCAATGTGGTCCAGAATATAGACGCGCAATCACTTTATGAAGTGCCTATGCAGCTGCGTAAAGAAAAGCTTGACACTCTTGTATGCAAAAAATTAGGGCTGCCGGATGCGCCTTCCTATATGAAGGAATGGGAAGATATAATCAAAATACAAAAACAGCAAAAGCAAAAGGTGTCTATAGCCATAGTCGGCAAATATATTGAGCTGCACGACGCCTATTTAAGCATAGCGGAATCGTTAACGCACGCGGGAATAGCCAATAAGCTCGATATTGAAATTTTGTGGGTTAACGCGGTAGACCTTGAGGAGGCCTGCGATTTAAAAGCTGTGCTAAAGCGCGCCGACGCTGTAATAGTTCCGGGAGGGTTCGGAGAGCGCGGTATAGCGGGCAAAATAAAAGCGATACAATACTGCAGGGAAAACGGCGTGCCTTTCTTTGGCATATGCCTTGGTATGCAGCTCGCCGTTATAGAATTCGCCCGAAATGTTCTTTTATACCGCGAGGCCAATTCCACGGAACATTGTTCGGACACGCCGCATCCGTTTATAGACCTTATGCCGGAACAAAAAAAGGTTTCGGAATTGGGCGGCACAATGCGGCTTGGAAACTATAAATGCCGTCTTAACAAAGATACATTTGCATATGCGGCTTACGGCACAAAAGAAATTAACGAGCGCCATCGTCACCGCTATGAGTTTAACAATAAGTACCTTGAGGAAATAATAAAAAATGGTATGCGGGTGTCCGGCGTAAACCCCGATTACGGGCTTGTTGAAATTATAGAAATAGGCAGCCACCCTTGGTTTGTGGGCGTACAGTTCCATCCGGAGTTCAAATCACGCCCTATTCGCTCTCATCCGCTGTTTAAAGACCTTGTTGCCGCGGCAAAAAAATATAATGACGGCCGCACACACCGGGAGGAATAAATGACGCAGATAAAGGCCAGAAATTTTATTGAGGATATCATTGACGGCGATCTGGCAGCCGAACGTATCAGCGGTATACTGACGCGTTTCCCGCCCGAGCCTAACGGTTATCTTCATATAGGGCACGCCAAATCGATATGCTTAAATTTCGGGACGGCTATAAAATACAATGGAAAATGCAACCTGCGCTACGACGATACCAACCCGACAAAAGAAGACGACGAATACATACAAAGCATCGGGCGCGACGTCAAATGGCTTGGGTTTACGCCGTCCGCCGTCCTTTTTGCCTCGGATTACTTTGATTATATGTTCGAGCGCGCCATTTTGCTTATAAACAAAGGCCTTGCGTACGTATGCGATTTGTCGGCGGAGCAAATACGGCAATACCGCGGTACGCTTACCGAGCCCGGTAAAAACAGCCCGTACAGAGACCGCGGCATAGAGGAAAACAGGCGTCTTTTTTTTGATATGAGGGACGGCAAGTACGCGGACGGTCAAAAGGTTCTCCGCGCGAAAATTGATATGGCAAGCCCAAATCTTAACATGCGCGATCCGGTTTTATACCGCATTTTGCGCGCGTTTCATCACCGCACAGGCGATAAGTGGCTTGTTTATCCCATGTACGATTACGCGCACCCATTAAGCGACGCTTACGAAAAAATAACCCACAGCATATGCACGCTGGAATTTGAGGACCACAGGCCGCTTTATGACTGGGTGGTTATAAACTGCGAATGCGATCCCGCTCCGCGTCAATACGAGTTTGCGCGGCTTAACCTGACAAGAACAATAATGAGCAAGCGGCATCTTAAAAAGCTGGTTGACGACGGTCTTGTCTCCGGCTGGGACGACCCGCGTATGCCTACGCTGTCCGGTATGCGCCGCCGCGGTTACACGCCCGAAGCAATACACGATTTCTGCGAACGCATAGGCGTTGCAAAGTCCAACAGCGAAGTGGATTCGGGTTTGCTCGAGCACTGCGTCCGCGAGCATTTGGGCGCGACGGCTTGGCGCCGCATGGCGGTGCTTGAGCCTTTGAAGGTTATTATAGAAAACTACAACGGCGATGGAGAGTTTGTGTCGTCCGATAATCTTCCTAAAAACCCCGAAGCCGGCACAAGAAGCGTTCGTTTTTCTCGGGAAATATACATAGAGCGTTCAGACTTCGCGCTTGAACCGCCCCCAAAATTTTTCAGGCTGGCGCCTGGGCGCGAAGTTCGCCTTAAAGACGCTTACATAATCAAATGCGAGCGCGCGGAACGGGACGCGGAAGGAAACGTTACGGCGTTATACTGCAGTTACGACCCCGCCACAAAATCGGGCAGCGCCGCATCCGGACGTAAAGTAAAAGGCACCTTGCACTGGGCGGACGCCGCAAGCGCGGTTCCCTGCGAGGTACGCCTTTACGATTATCTGCTCAACGAAGGCGAGGGAGACTTTGCCGACAGGTTAAACCCCGATTCCGTAAAAATTATAACCGGCGCGCTCATAGAGCCTTCGGCGGCAAAAGCCGTTCCCGGCGAACGCTTTCAGTTTTTAAGGCAGGGATATTTCTGCGCGGATACCGACAGCACTCCGGATATGCCCGTATTCAATCTGATTGTGGGGTTAAAGGACAGCTACAAGGCGTAATGTTTTTATTTGAAAGGAGAATAAGCGGCGATACAGCCGCGTTTATACTATGACACAGGTAAGAACACGTTTCGCCCCAAGCCCAACCGGCTATCTTCATATAGGAGGTCTTCGCACGGCGCTGTACGCCTGGCTTTTCGCCAGAAAGAACAAAGGCGTTTTTATACTGCGCATTGAGGATACCGACACGGAACGCGAGGTCAAAGGCGCGAAAGAAGTTATTTATTCCACGCTTAGGCAAACCGGACTTTATTATGACGAGGGCCCCGATATAGGGGGCGGTTATGGTCCGTACATTCAAAGCGAGCGTACCGATATCTATAAAAATTATGCGCACAAGCTTGTAGAATGCGGCGCGGCGTACAGGTGCTTTTGCACAAAAGAGCAATTGGCGCAAAGACGCGAAGAAGCGCAAAAACGCGGCGAAACCTATACGTACGGCAAGCATTGCCTTGGTTTGCCGGAGCACGATATAAATAAACGCCTCAGCGCCGGCGAGCCTTACGTTATCCGCCAGAACATACCCAAGGAAGGCGAAACAACATATACAGACGCTGTTTTCGGCGATATAACCGTGCCGAATGCCGGTCTTGACGACAATGTGCTGCTAAAAGCGGACGGTATGCCGACATATAATCTCGCGAATGTTATAGACGACCACCTTATGGGCATAACGCACGTTATCCGCGGGGTTGAATACTTATCGTCCACACCCAAGTACAACCATATTTACCGCGCGCTCGGTTGGGACATACCTTCGTATATCCATTTGCCCGTTGTCAAAAAGGATAAGCAGCGCAAGCTCTCAAAGCGTCACGGCGACGCCTCTTTTGACGATTTTATAAAAAAAGGCTATTTAAAAGAGGCGCTGATAAACTATACGGCGCTTCTTGGATGGAGCCCCGGGGACGATAGGGAAATATTTTCGCTCGAAGAGTTAACGGAAGCTTTTTCGCTTGAGGGATTGTCAAAATCGTCCGCCGTGTTTGATGTTGACAAATTAACCTGGATGAACGCGCAGTATATACGCGCGTTACCGCAAAAAGATTTTATTGACAGGGCGATGCCGTATTTTAAGCGGGCGGATGTTTTAGGCTTTAACCTTAACGTTATAGCCGCGTTAATACAGCCAAGGCTGGAGCGGTTAACCGAGATACCCGAAAAGCTGTCTTTTCTTACCGTGATGCCCCCGTTTGATACGTCGCTGTATAAACACAAAAAAATGAAAACCGACGCGCGGTCATCTCTGCCCGTTCTTAAAAAAGCCAAGGCTTTGCTCGAAATTCTCGACGATTTTACGGTTGATTCGCTAAAGCAAAGCTTATCGGCGCTTGCGGAACAGCTAGGAATAAAAAGCGGGCAGCTGTTCTGGCCGCTTAGAATAGCGATCACCGGAACAAAAGTAACGCCCGGGGGCGCGGCTGAAATCGCGTATCTTCTTGGCAAGGACGAAACGCTGCGGCGTATAAACAGCGGAATATCGGCGCTTGAAAAATAAAAGCGCCGTATTATATATGGAACGGCGTACAAGATAAATAAATAATAACACCGCCGATGGCGCCGGCTATTATAAGCAAAAGCACAAAAAGCGCGCCGTTATTTTTTTTGTTCATAAACATGCTCCGATAATAAGTATAATAATTCCGCCGCTTATTATAGCAAAACTATTAACCGCAAACAATAAGCCAAAATAAATTTTAAAATAAACCGTCGATCCGCCCCAGATCGTCTATTGTAATCTGCTCCGCCGCCGGACTTACGGGCAAGCCCGGCATAGTTGTCATATCGCCCGCAAGCACAACTATATATCCGGCGCCGGCGGACAGTTTTATATTGCGCACCGTAAATATAAAACCGCTCGGCCGCCCAATCAAATACGGATCGTGCGAGAGCGAGTACTGTGTTTTGGCGATGCATACGGGGAGCCCGCCGTATCCGTTTTTAGCCAGCATGTCTATAGACTTAAACACGCCCGCGGAATAGTGGACTTCGTCAGCCCCGTATATTGTTTTGGCGAGTTTCGCTATTTTTACCGTAATAGCGTCTTCCAGCGCGTAGGGGTACCGCGGTTGTGTCTTTTTTGCAGCCCGAATAACTTCATTGGCAAGCAAAAGACCGCCCTCTCCGCCTTTTTCCCATACTTCCACGGGCACCGCCGCAACTTTACGCGCGCCGCACAGCTTTTGCACCAGTTCTGTTTCTTCCTGCGTGTCCGCGGAAAAACGGTTGATTGCCACAACAACCGGCAAACCGTAAAAATCCTTTATATTCTCTATATGTTTATCAAGATTCTGCATACCTTTAATAACAGCGGCCTCATCCGGTTCGGACAAATTCTTCTTGTCCTTCCCGCCGTGGCTTTTAAGCGCGCGTATTGTAACGACAATAACCACGCAATCCGGCCACAGGCCTGTCTGACGGCACTTAATGTCAAGAAATTTCTCCGCCCCAAGGTCTGCTCCAAAACCGGCCTCCGTTACCACATAGTCCGCAAGATGAAGCGCCATATTAGTCGCTATATAGCTGTTGCATCCGTGCGCTATGTTCGCGAAAGGACCGCCGTGCATAAGGCAGGGCGTTTTCTCCAGCGTTTGAACCAAATTTGGTTTTATGGCGTCTTTAAGCAGCGCTGCCATAGCGCCTGCCGCTTTAACCTCTAAAGCGGTTACGGGACGCTCGTCATATGTGTATGCAACCTTTATTTGGGAAAGCCTTTTTTTAAGATCGTGCATATCCCGGGCAAGACACAATACAGCCATCACTTCCGACGCGGCGGTTATATCAAACCCGTCTTCCCGCGGCATACCGTTGGCGCGCCCGCCAAGGCCGCACGTTATAAACCGAAGCTGCCGGTCGTTCATATCCATGCATCGTTTTATAGAAATCCGTCTTGGGTCTATACCAAGCTTGTTACCGTGCTGTATGTGGTTGTCAACAAGCGCGCAAAGAAGGTTGTTAGCGGCGGTTACCGCGTGTATATCGCCCGTAAAATGCAGATTAATATCCTCCATGGGCACTACCTGCGCATATCCTCCGCCGGCGGCGCCTCCCTTCATTCCAAATACCGGCCCTAAGGACGGCTCGCGCAGCGTTAGAAACGCCCTTTGACCGCAGCGCGACAAAGCGTCGGCAAGACCTATTGAAACGGTGGTTTTGCCTTCTCCGGCGGGCGTTGGGTTTATTGCCGAAACGAGTATAAGCCTGCCGCCGGCCTCGCCCTTCATTCTTTCCAGTATGGAAAGCGAAACCTTGGCCTTGTTATGCCCGAACGGCGCCAACTCGTTTTCCTGTATGCCTCCTTTTTTTGCTATCTGCGAAATAGGTTCAAGGCTTGCTTCTCGCGCTATCTTAAGGTCTGTTTTCATTGTTGTCTCTTTCTTTATGTATTTATGTTCGGTTTATCCCCAGTACTGATTTTACTTTGTTTGTTCTTATACATCAACCCGTCAATCTTAGTAAATATATCTTTCGGCCTTAAACCCAAAACATTATTAAAAAGATTATATCCTATAGAAAAATCCAGTTTATAAGCCGACGCGTTTTGCGAATTATAACGCACCACGTTTTCACGCAGCCTGCTTATTACGTGCTCAGTGGTTTTAATTGTGCATTCGTCAAGTATTATAAGAAACTCATCGCCGCCGTAGCGGGAGACAAAATCGCACTTGCGCACACTTTTTTTAAGCAGTGCCGCAGCGGCTATAATTGCCTTATCGCCTTCCGTATGCCCGTAAGTATCGTTAATCTTTTTAAAATTGTCTATATCAAGCATCAACGCGGCGAAACTTTCAGTCCTGCCGGACGCAAGCAAATCTTTTACATAATCATCGAGGCATTTGCGGTTATAAAGGCCTGTCAAATGGTCAATATTCATTTTTTCGCCCAGCGCGTAAAGCTGTATAATAAGCAGCCCCACTGCCGCGCTTGGCCAAACCAGCCGTACATACAGCATGTGCTGAGCAAACCCCGCCGCGGCTATAATAAGAGGAAGTATAAGCAAAAGGTAGTATTCTTTCTGCGGCATACTTTGTTTGCTTCGCCAAATAATAAACATGCCAAACGCGACATAACAGCCCGTCGCAATGCCTATAATATATAAAAACCCGCTCGGATGAAAAATGTTGTCTTGTGAAACGGCAAACAAATAATCATCTGCAAAGTTAAGTATTAACAGTATTGCCACCGCGGCAAGCGGAAGGCTAAGAAGCACATACCCGCGGGGTTTAAGCCTGCGTCCCTGGCGCAGAGCGCAAAACAACACCCAGAAAAAACAAAACAACACTCCCGCAAAGGCAAGGAAGGTATAGCAGAAATAAAGCGCCGTATTAATAAGATGCCCTTCCGGCTTACCTGTCAAAATAACCGCCGCCGTTTCAAAACACAGCAGCAGCATCGCGCAGAAAATCAAGGCGCGAAAAAGCAGCTGACGCGCCTTGCCTATACTGTCGGTTTTTGATGTACAAAATACTATTATAAGAATAACCAGCGACATTATATTAATATCATATTGTGCAAACATAAAGCTATTCTTCCTGCTTTTTGGCAGTATTTGCGTTATCGCTATTATATATTCTTTTGCGCAAGTAAGCAATCTATCATTATGCCTATTATCTTTTAATAGGTCGTATCGTTTATCAAACATACCATTTTGGGCAAAATATTAATATGCGCGGCTTAACGGGCATTTTTTATGGTTGCCGGCATATTATTAAAAACGAGGTGTTAATATGGCTCAAAGACACATGTTCCCCGGAAACAACACCAGCATCGGCTTTTATTCATATTATAACCACATTGTGCCGCGGCGGGAATCAAACCGTTTTTTTTGCTTGAAAGGCGGCCCCGGGACAGGCAAATCAACATTTATGAAGAAAATTGCCTCGGGCGTTGGCGACGCCGGCTTTGATGTGGAATTTTTCCGTTGTTCGTCAGACCCCGATTCTCTTGACGGCATATTTGTTCCCGCGCTTAAAGCCGCCGTCGTCGACGGCACCGCCCCGCATATTATTGATCCAATCAGCCCGGGGGCGGTTGACGAGATAATAAACCTTGGCGATTATTGGGACACGCGACCGATAAAAGATAAAAAACGTGAAATAATACAATGCGGCGCGGAAATAAAACGTCTTTTCAAACGCGCTTATAAATACATGGCCGCGGCGAAAAACATAATGGACGATATTACGGAAATATATGATAACGCCGAAAATAGAGCGGGCGCTTATATTGAAGCGCAAAACATCGCCGACGCGCACTTTAATAACAAGCCGGAAGGAAAACTCGGCAAAAAAAGAAAGCTGTTCGCCACCGGCGTAACGCCCTCCGGAATAATAAGCCTCGCGGACACGCTGACGGACGGCTCGTATAAAGTATATACCGTTAATCACGGTTTTGGCGGCATCGTCCCGCAGCTTCTCGCAAGCGTATCTTACGAGGCGTTTATAAGAGGAATCGACGCGGAAATTTACTACTGCCCTATGGCGCCCGAAGAACGGATAGAGCATGTTATAATACCATCATTGAAACTCGCTGTTATGTCAAATAACGAAGCCTTCAATGCGCGCGGCGGAACGGCAATAGAGCTTGACAAATACAAAAATGCCGCTTTAATAGATGAACAAAAGGCCGCGGTTGATTTTGATATGCTAAGCTACAAAATGCTTCTTAACGCCGCCGTCGCATCTTTGAAAGGCGCAAAGGAGCTTCATGATGTTCTGGAGGGATATTACGCGCCCCATATGGATTTCGAAAAATCAGACAGAAAGGCGAAAGAGGTATTAAACGCTATACTTGAGTGTTCCGCGCGGCGGTAAGTTTGGTTGAAAAGCAAAACGTCCGGACGATAATTATATCGCCCGGACGCCTTAAATATATCAAAGAGCCGAAAGGCTCATTCGCACCTTGGCTTCATTGTCGGGAATAGTATAACGTCGCGTATGGACGCGCTGTCCGTAAACAACATGACAAGGCGGTCTATACCTATGCCCATGCCTCCTGTAGGCGGCATACCGTATTCCAGGGCGTTAATATAATCCTCATCCATAACATGCGCTTCGTCGTTGCCCTGAGCCCGCTGTTTGCACTGCTCCGCAAACCGCGCCCTCTGATCCGCGGGGTCGTTAATCTCCGAGAAAGCGTTGGCAAGCTCCCGTCCCGTAATAAACAGCTCGAACCTTTCGGTAAGCCATGGCTCGTCCGTCCGTCTTTTGGCCAAAGGAGATACCTCAACAGGATATCCGGTAATAAATGTTGGCTCTGTAAGCTTGTTTTCCACAAAAGCTTCAAAAGCCGCGTATAAAAGCTCTCCGCGCGTTTGCGGTTTATCTGTTTCCTCCAGCCCCAAACTTTTGGCAATATCGCGCGCGGTTTCATCCGTGCAGTCCGAAAAATCCGCTCCGGTATATTCTTTTACCGCATCAACCATAGATATTCTTTTCCATGGAAGAGTAAAATCCACGCGGCTGCCCTGATACTCTATTTTTACAGCGCCTAAAAGCTTGTTCGCGCAATGACAGAATATATTCTCGCAAAGGTCCATCATGTCGTCCACATTTGCGTAAGCTTGGTAAAGCTCTATTGTTGTAAACTCCGGGTTGTGTTTAACGGACATCCCTTCGTTCCTGAATATACGCCCAATCTCGTATACTTTCTCAAAGCCGCCGACAATAAGGCGCTTCAAATGCAGCTCTGTCGCAATGCGCAGATACATATCAATATCAAGAGTGTTGTGGCGGGTTTTAAACGGACGCGCCGCCGCCCCGCCCGCTTCGCTTAAAAGCACAGGCGTTTCAACTTCTATGTACCCTAAACCGTCAAGGTAATCGCGTATTTCTTTTATTATGCGGGAGCGCAGCAAAAAAGTTTTTTTCACTTCCGGATTAACTATCAAATCAACATAGCGCTGCCGGTATCTTAAATCGGTATCCCTAAGACCGTGAAACTTTTCCGGCAGCGGTATAAGCGATTTCGCAAGCAAAACAAAGGTATGCACCTTAACGGAAATCTCGCCGGCGTTGGTTTTAAAAACTTCCCCTTCCGCGCCTATTACATCGCCTATGTCAAGCTTTTTGAATGCGGTATACGGCTCGTCCCCTACAATATCTTTGCGGACATAAAGCTGTATCTGCCCGTCAAAGTCCTGTATATGCGAAAAACCGGCCTTGCCCATAACGCGTTTAGACATTATCCTGCCCGCGATTTTGACGTTTTTGCCCTCAAAGCGGTCATATCCGCATAGAATATCGGAAGAACTGTTGGTTTTATCAAAACGGGTAAACGAAAAAGGGTCTTGACCCTGACGGCGCAGTTCGTCAAGCTTATCTCTTCTTACCGATAGAATTTCGCTGAGTTGTTCCGGTGTTTGAATATCGTCCATCAAGACCCGCCCTGCTTCTTTATTTCAAGAACCTTCAATATAAAACTGCCGTGAGGTGTTATAACCTCCGCGATATCGCCCACCTTTTTACCTATAAGAGCGACACCAACCGGCGATTCATTGGAAATACGGTTCCTGTCCGCGTCGGCCTCCACTGAGCCCACAATCAAATATTCCGCTTCCTCATTATACTCGGTATCAAGTATCTTAACCGAAGTTCCTATACCTACGGCGGATGTGTCTATGTCCGTATCGTCAACAATAACGGCGTTTCTCAAAAGCTTTTCCAGCCGCGCGATTTCTGTTTCAACCCGAGCCTGTTCGTTTTTCGCTTCGTCATATTCGGCATTTTCAGAAAGATCTCCAAATGCCCGGGCTTCTCTTATCTGCTCGGAAATCTGCGCCCTCCTAACGGTTTTAAGGAAATCAAGGTTTTCCTGCTTTTCACGTAAACCTTCCTTTGTGAGTATGACCTGCTCGTTTGTCATGTACGCCTCCAGAAAATATAACTCGTTCGCTTAGATAATATGTGCTTTTTATACGTCATTATACAAGCAAAAGCTTCCGTATCAGACCGTTATTACCCCGTTTTTATAATATGGTGATTATATGGCAAGCAAAAATGGTTGTCAAGATGATAAACTTATATGCCAAACTTCTTTAAGGCAGTATACAAGCGCGGAAAGATATATTATACTCTGTTTAGCAAAAATATCGTCGTTTGGGCAACGCTTGCGTTTGCAGCCTGCGATGCATATAATGTATAAAAAAGTTTGTTATTTTTTTAACATAGTTTATATTATGAATTGCAAAGATTCCATCAGGAGGTATACCCATGAAGATTTATAACTTCTCCGCAGGCCCCGCCTGCCTGCCAAAAGCCGTGCTGCGGCAGGCGCGTCGGGAGCTTATGTTTTACGGCGAAAGCGGCATGTCGGTTATGGAAATGAGCCACCGCTCCGCGGATTACGAAGAAATTCACGAAAAGGCAAAGGCGGATTTGCGTAAGCTGCTGTCAATTCCGGATAATTACCATGTGCTTTTTATACAGGGCGGCGCGTCTATGCAGTTTTCTATGGTGCCTGTTAATCTTATGACCGAACACCGCCGCGCTTATTACGTTAAAACGGGCGAGTTCGCAAAAAAAGCGCTGGCCGAGGCAAAAAAACTGGGCGGCGTAATGGTGCCCGCTTCTTCTGAAGACAGGGCTTTCGCGTATATTCCGGAGTTAAAAAAAGAAATGTTTACGGAACCCGCGGATTACGTTCATATAACGCAGAACAACACCATATACGGCACCCGGTACACAAAGCTTCCCGATACCGGCGGCTTGCCTATAGTTACCGATATGTCCTCAAACATATTGTCTGAAAAAATAAACGTAAGCGATTACGGGCTTATATACGCGGGCGCTCAAAAAAACATAGGCCCCGCGGGCGTAACGGTAGTAATTATACGCGAAGACCTTGCGGGCAAGGCGCCGGAGAATACTCCCTCTATGCTTGACTACGGCGTATATGTTAAAAACGATTCGATGTATAATACGCCGCCAACCTACGGCATCTATATTTCGGGTCTTGTTTTTTCTCATTTGCTTAAAAACGGCGGTATCGAAGCTATGCAGGCGTATAACGAGAAAAAAGCGGCTTTGCTTTATGATTATCTCGACAGTTCGTCGCTGTATAAAGCCACCGCCGATAAAAAAGACCGTTCCATTATGAACATAACTTTTGTAACGGGCGACGCCGCTCTCGACAAAAGATTTGTCGCCGAGGCTAAAACTTATGGAATTGTTAATATTAAAGGCCACAGAAGCGTAGGCGGTATGCGCGCAAGCATCTATAACGCCATGCCTGTGGAAGGCATAAAAAAGCTTATAGAGTTTATGAAGGATTTTGAAAGAAAAGCGTAGCCGCTTTAATTTATAAGGGGATTAGATTATGTTTGAAATAAAGAAAATGAACGCTATTTCCGACGCCGTTAATAATTATCTTCCTAAAGATAAATATCAAATAAGCGAGAATTGCCAAAATTATGATGCGATTCTCGTAAGAAGCGCGAAATGTCACGATATGAAGTTTTCCGAAAATCTTATTGCCATTGCAAGAGCGGGCGCCGGCGTAAACAATATTCCCGTTGACGAATGCGCGAAAGAGGGTATAGTCGTTTTTAACACCCCGGGCGCCAATGCCAACGGAGTAAAAGAATTGGTGCTGGCGGGTATGCTTCTGGCAAGCCGGCATCTTATTGAAGCCGTAAAATGGGTCAAAACGCTGCGCGGCAAAGGCGACGAGGTTTTACCGCTTATCGAACAGGGCAAAAAACAATTCGTCGGGCCGGAGCTTGCAAATAAAACTCTCGGCGTTATAGGTCTTGGCGCAATAGGCGTTATGGTGGCGAACTCCGCGCGCGCCCTCGGTATGGCAGTTACGGGTTACGACCCGTATATTTCTGTCGAATCCGCGTGGGGGCTCGACCATGACGTTAAGCGGGCGGTCAGTTTAGACGGCCTTCTTGCCGATTCGGATTATATCACGCTGCACATACCTCTTATGGACAACACCAAAAGCTTCATCGACACTGCCGAATTCTCAAAGATGAAAAACGGTGTTGTGCTGCTTAATTTCGCGCGAAACGGGCTTGTTGATTACGACGCGCTTATTAACGCTCTTGATGCGGGGACGGTAAAGCGATACGTTACCGATTTCCCAAGCGGACAGCTTCTTGACGACGAGCGTATAATCTGTATACCGCATCTTGGCGCGTCTACGCCGGAATCCGAGGAAAATTGCGCACGTATGGCGGCAAAACAGCTTAAAGATTATTTGGAATCGGGTATTATAGTAAATTCAGTCAACATGCCCGCAATTGATTTGCCGTTCACCGGAAAATTCCGAATTGCGGTTATACACAAAAACATTTCGGGCATGGTAGGAAATATGACCGCTCTGCTCGCGCAGTCCGGAGCGAACATTACCGATATGGTTAATAAGTCAAAGGGCGGTATAGCTTACACAATGATAAAC